>Ga0265323_10000335_pt1 | contig 26788 bp, 27 predicted proteins | sample 41225metaG_FD_193580 | JGI IMG/M metagenome (GOLD analysis project Ga0265323, IMG submission 193580) | Rhizosphere microbial communities from Carex aquatilis grown in University of Washington, Seatle, WA, United States - 4-12-25 metaG | ecosystem: Host-associated > Plants > Roots > Rhizosphere...
TTCCGGCGAAGGCGTGCAGCAGGCTTTGTTGAAGATCCTGGAAGGCACGGTAGCCAACGTGCCGCCGCAGGGCGGGCGCAAGCACCCTCATCAGGAGTTCACCCCGGTCGATACCACCAACATCCTCTTCATCTGCGGGGGCGCTTTCGTGGGCCTGGAGAAGGTGGTGGCGCGGCGCACCGGCAAGAAGTCCATGGGCTTCCTGCAGGAGGAAAGCTCGGGAACGCGGCATTCCACCATCAGCGGACGCCGCGATATCGACCTGCTCAACGACGTGCAGCCGGTCGATCTTATCAAGTTCGGTTTCATACCCGAGTTCATTGGGCGGTTGCCGGTCAACGCGGTGCTCGAAGATCTGGACCGTTCGGCCCTCATCCAGATCCTCTCCCGGCCGAAGAACGCCATTATCAAGCAATACCAGAAGCTGTTCGAGTTCGAGAATGTCCGCCTCAGGTTCAGCGACGAAGCCCTCGAGGCCATCGCCGATCTGGCCATGGAGCGCAAGGTGGGAGCCCGCGGCCTGCGCATGATCCTGGAAGACCTGATGCTCGACCTGATGTACTACCTGCCTTCCTACAAGAAGGTGCGCGAGTTCCAGGTCACCAAGGACATGGTACTCTCGCAGAAAATCAGTCTTACAATATTGGAAAAGGCCGGGTAAATACGGCCGGGCGCACTTCCGGTCCTACTACTGTCCACACGAATCCAGGGGGCGCCGTTCCCCGGGGAAGGCTATGCTGACTTCGAAGGAAAAATCCGATACAAAACGTCTGCCGATGATGCCCATTCGCGAAGTGGTCATCTTCCCCTACATGATGACCCCGTTCGTGGTGGGCCGCGAACCCAGCGTGCGCGCCCTGGAAGAGGCCATGGCCGGCGATAAGAAGATTTTTCTCGCCACCCAGCTCGACGCCTCCATCGACGAACCCAAGCCCAACGAGATCTACTCGGTGGGCACCATCGTCAACATCGTGCAGAGCCTCAAGCAGAACGACGGCAACATCAAGGTCCTGGTGGAGGGCATCGAACGGGCACGGGTGGTTTCCGTCACCGACGAGGAAGGCTTCTACCGCGCGGTGGTGCGCACGGCCAATTTCAAGATCGAAGCCGGCCCGCAACTGGACGCGCTGGTCAGCCGCGTCACCTCCCTGTTCGAGCAGTACGTGAAGCTCAGCCAGAACCTGAACTACGAGACCATGGTGGCGGCCGTGCGCGCCGAGGACCCGGGGAAACTGGCCGACCAGGTGGGCGCCAACCTGCAGCTCACCGTGGAAGAGAAGCAGGAGATGCTGGAAATCTTCGACCCCGTGGACCGCCTCACGCGCGTGGCCGAGATGCTGGACATCGAAATCGAAAAGCTCAGCGTGGACCGCACCATCCAGGGGCGCGTGAAGCGCCAGATGGAAAAGGCGCAGAAGGAATACTACCTCAACGAGAAGATCAAGGCCATCCAGAAGGAGCTGGGCCGCGGCGAGAAGAGCGAAATCGACGAGCTGAAGAAGCGCATCGAAAACGCCGGCATGACGCCCGACGCGCTGGAGAAGGCCGCCGCCGAGTTGAAGCGCCTGGAGAACATGCCGCCCATGTCGGCCGAATCCACGGTCTCGCGCAATTACCTGGACTGGCTGCTGGGCGTGCCCTGGAAGAAGCGGTCCAAGGAAATCCGCGACCTCAAATTCGCCGAGGGCGTGCTGGAAAGCGACCACTACGGCCTGGAGAAGATCAAGGAGCGCATCCTCGAGTTCCTCGCCGTGCGCCGCCTGGTCAAAAACCCCAAGGGCTCCATCCTGTGTTTCGTCGGGCCTCCGGGCGTGGGCAAGACCTCGCTGGGGATGTCCATCGCCAAGGCTACCGGCCGCAAGTTCGTGCGCATGTCGCTGGGCGGGGTGAGGGATGAAGCCGAGATCCGCGGCCACCGGCGCACTTACATCGGCGCGCTCCCCGGCCAGATCATCCAGATGATGAAGAAGGCCGGCACCCGCAACCCGGTGTTCATGCTGGACGAAGTGGACAAGATGTCCACGGACTTCCGCGGCGACCCGTCGGCCGCCCTGCTGGAAGTGCTCGATCCGGAACAGAATTACATGTTCGTGGATCACTACCTGGACGTCGAATACGACCTCAGCCAGGTGTTCTTCATCGCCACGGCCAACGTGCTGCACACGGTTCCGCCGGCCTTGCAGGACCGCATGGAAGTGATCCGTCTTTCCGGCTACACGGAACTGGAGAAGATGGAGATCGCCAAGCGCTTCCTGGTGCGCAAGCAGATGGAGCAGACCGGGGTCTCCGGGGAGCAGATCGAGTTCGCGGATTCGGGCCTGACCGCGCTGATCGAATACTACACGCGGGAAGCCGGCGTGCGGAACCTGGAGCGCGAAATCGGCAACGTGTGCCGCAAGGTGGCGCGGCAGGTGGTCAACCACCGGGGCGGCAAGGACAAGAAGCCGCTGCCCAAGCAGGCCATCGCCGGGGAAGCCCTGCCGGACCTGCTGGGCCCCTGGAAGTTCCGCGACCTGGAAACCGACAAGAAGAATGAGATCGGGGCGGCCGTGGGGCTGGCCTGGACCGAAGTGGGCGGGCAGCTTCTCTCGGTGGAATGCACGCTCATGGAGGGCAAGGGAAAGCTGACCATCACCGGGAAGCTGGGCGAGGTGATGCAGGAATCGGCGCAGGCGGCCATGAGCTACATCCGCTCGCGGGCCCACATGTTCGGATTGCCGCGGGATTTCTACCGCAATCTGGACGTCCACATCCACGTCCCGGAAGGCGCCATCCCCAAGGACGGCCCGTCGGCGGGTATCACCCTGGCCACCGCCATTTGCAGCGCGTTGACGCGGATTCCGGTGCGCGGCGACGTCGCCATGACGGGCGAAATCACGCTGCGCGGCAAGGTGCTGCCCATCGGCGGCCTGAAGGAAAAACTGATGGCGGCGCACCGCCACGGCATCCTGGAAGCCATCATGCCGCGGGAGAACGAGAAGGACCTGCCGGATATTCCGGACGCCATCAGGAAGACCATGAAGTTGAACTTCGTCGAATCCATGGACGAGGTTTTGCGGATCGCCCTGGAGCGCGCTCTGGTGGCGCTGCCCATGCCGGCCGCCCCCACCGGGGTGGAAGACCGGCCCACCGGCGAAGCCCTGGCGCATTAAGCGCCGCGAACGTAAGAGAGCCGACGATCTTTGAACGCAGAATTCATAACCAGTTCCGCCAACCCGGCCCAGTTTCCCGCCGGGGACCTGCCGGAAGTCGCGTTTTTGGGGAGAAGCAATGTGGGGAAATCCAGCCTCATCAACGCCCTCACGGGGCAGCGGAAGCTGGCGTTCACGAGCAATACCCCGGGGCGTACCCAGACCATCAATTTTTACCGGGTCGAGGGGAAGCTGAATTTCGTCGATCTGCCGGGGTATGGGTACGCGCGCGTTCCAAAGCAATTTGTGGTGGAATGGAAGAAGCTGATTGAGCAGTATCTGGAGAAGAGGCAGACTCTGACGCTTTCCTGCCTGATCCTGGATGCGCGCCGTGGATGGATGGAGATGGATCTCGATCTGAAACGGTGGCTCGAGGTTCACGGCAGACCGTACCTGGTAATCGCCACTAAGTCCGACAAGTTAAATCAGTCCGATCAGGAGCGCGGGTTGCGCGCCATCCGCGAGGAAGGCGTCGATCCGTTGCCGTTCTCGGCCCTAACCGGCCGGGGAGTGAGGGAAATTTGGCAAGCAATCACGACAACATTGAAGCGGTAAACACCCCGCCCGCAGAGAAATCCGAAAAACCCACAGAGAAACCGCCCGTCCGCGACGGCGCGCCCACCTCCGGGGCCGATGCCGCCGAGAAAGTGGAGAAGCCCGCCGAGAAGCCCGCGGAAAAGCTGCACGCCGAGCGCAGCGATCGTGCGGACCGGCCCCTCCGGCCGCCCAAGGCGGATGCGCCCAAGCCTGCCGCCGCGCTCGTGCCCAAGGCCGAGCCCAAGGCCGAGCCCAAGGCCGAACCGCCCGCCGAAGTGCGGGCCGCGGAACCGAAACCAGCAGAGATCAAACCGGTGGAGCCCAAACCCGCCGTGGAACCGCCGGCCGCCCCGGCCGTCGACGCCGCCGCGCCCGCCGAAACTGCCGCGCCCGGCCTGCTCGGTCCCGGCCATCATCGCCGCAAGGTCAACCTGCAGGGCGTCAAAAACGGCACGCCCACGCTGGACCTGGTGGAGCTCAAGGACATGAGCATCCAGAAGCTCAACCAGGTGGCCAAGGACATGGGCATCAGCGGCGCCGCCGGACTGCGCAAGCAGGAGTTGATCTTCAAGATCCTCCAAACCCAGGCGGAAAAGAGCGGCCTGATTTTCTCCGAAGGCGTGCTCGAGTGCCTCCCGGACGGCTTCGGCTTCCTGCGCGCCCCCGAGTACAACTACCTGCCCGGCCCGGACGACGTGTACGTGTCTCCGTCGCAGATCCGCCGCTTCGATCTGCGCACCGGCGACACCATCAGCGGCCAGATCCGCCCGCCCAAGGAAGGCGAGCGCTACTTCGCGCTGATCAAAGTGGACGCCATCAACTTCGAGCCGCCCGAGGAAGCCCGCAACAAGATCTTCTTCGACAACCTCACGCCGCTGTATCCCAACGAGCGGATGAAGCTGGAGACCGTCCGCGACAATTTCTCGGGCCGCGTGATGGACCTGCTCACCCCCGTCGGCAAGGGCCAGCGCGGTCTGATTGTATCGCCGCCGCGCACCGGCAAGACCATGCTCCTGCAGTCGCTGGCGAACTCGATCACCACCAACCATCCGGAAGTTTCCCTCATCGTGCTCCTGATCGACGAGCGCCCCGAGGAAGTCACCGACATGCAGCGCAGCGTGCGCGGCGAAGTCATCAGCTCCACCTTCGACGAGCCCGCCACGCGCCACGTGCAGGTGGCCGAAATGGTGATCGAGAAGGCCAAGCGCCTGGTGGAGCACAAGCGCGACGTGGTGATCCTGCTCGATTCGATCACCCGCCTGGCGCGCGCCTACAACACCATCGTGCCGCCCTCGGGTAAGGTGCTGTCGGGCGGCGTGGATTCCAACGCCCTGCAGCGTCCCAAGCGTTTCTTCGGGGCCGCGCGCAACATCGAGGAAGGCGGCTCGCTGACCATTATCGCGACCGCGCTGATCGACACCGGCAGCCGCATGGACGACGTGATTTTCGAGGAGTTCAAGGGCACCGGCAACATGGAAATCCACCTGGAGCGGAAGCTGGTGGACAAGCGCGTATTCCCGGCCATCGACATCAACAAGAGCGGCACGCGCAAGGAAGAGCTGCTGCTGCCCAAGGACGAATTGAACCGCGTGTGGATTCTGCGCAAGGTGCTGAACCCGCTGAGCCCCGTCGAGACCATGGAACTGCTGCTCGACAAACTGGGCAAGACCCGCAGCAACGGCGAGTTTCTGGGGGCCATGAGCGGGTAGGGAGCGGCGGCGAAGAGACAAACTACGCAGCCGGGGGAGCGTGCCCGCATGTTTGAGTTGATCCTATAGGCGCTTTTTGTGGGCTACATCGTCAATGTAGCTCGTGGCCGGGGCGGCCGCCCGTGGCTTTGGGGCGTGATCGCCGTGGTTCCAGGTCTGATTCTGATGCGCCTGGTTCCCTTCGGTCTCTGGATTGGCACCAGCCCGGTGTTTCTGTGGGTTCGCTTCGGCTTGGGCCGCCAGTTCCGGCAGCAGAGCCAGAGGTGGTCCTGTCCGGAGTGTCACTACCTGAATGGGAGATATGCAGTTGTGTGCGAAGCCTGCAAGCGGCCCTGGGCACAAAGCGCTCCGACAGACGGGTCTCCAACCAGTTAAAGTTCCGCTGGGCGAGCCTAGCGGGAGCTCACCGCTTCCCGGCGGCTTTCAGCGTGGCCTCAATCGTCGCCAGCGGCAACAGCAAGGTGAGTGGCTCATCCGCGAGTGGAACCGCGCCGTAGCTCGCATACCATCCGGCGACGGCCTCATTCTTGGCATCGATCAGCAGCGCCACGCCGCCCACTTCCACTGCCGCCAGCAGGCAGCGCCCGCCCGCGGCCAGCAGAAGCTGTCCGCCCAGGCCCTGCCCCTGTACCCGGCGGTCCACAGCCAGTCGGGCCAAACGGAAGCACGGCACGTCGTGACGCGCCAGCCCGCGGCGCACGATCTCTGGCGTCCGGGCATACTCGACGGCCGCAGGGCTCAGGCTGTAGAATCCCAGGATGGTCCTGCCATCGGCATCACCGATCGCCAGGAAGGTTTTTGCGCCGCCCAGTTCATGGCTCTTGCGCGCGTGCCGTTGCAGAAACTCGTTCAGGGCCGATTCGCCGCAGTCGAAGGCTTGCCGGTTATGAGTCTTGCGGATGGGCTCTTCGTGCCAGGCCGGGGCGTTCACGGCCGCCGCGGCAGTGCCCGTGCGGCAGCCAGCAACTTCGCATTCGGCGCGGGCGGGTTCTCCAGCAACTCCAGAACGCGCAGGCTGTCGCGGGCGGAAAGGCGGATGTGCTCGGCTTCGGCGATGACGGCCTTGGCCGCACCCAAGGCGTGTCTCAGGACGAAATCCGTCAGGTCGGTACGCTCGATCGACACGGCACGCAGCAGGATCGCTTTCTCCTCGGGGCGAACTCGCAGAGACATCCGGCTATTGTCTTCCACCGCTACCCTCGGCATGGCGATCCTCCGTTTTCGTACACATTCAAATAGTACAACGCCCAACGGCAGAAGTCAACCGTCGTGTGTATTGAAAACGTACGGACGCTTCCGCTCTCTTACGCCCGTTCCTGGTAGGTGCCTTCGCTGGTGTTGACGCGGATCTTCTCGCCCTCGACGATGAAGGGCGGCACCTGCACCACCAGGCCGGTTTCGGTCGTGGCGGGCTTGGTGACGTTGGAAACGGTCGCGCCCTTGAGGCCCGGCTCGGTCTCGGTGACCATCAGGTCCACCGTGGCCGGCAGTTCCACGCTCATGGGCTTGCCTTCGTAGAACTCCACCTTCACTTTGAGCTGCGGGATGAGATAGTTGACGGCGTCGCCCAGCAGGTCCTTCATCAGGTGCATCTGCTCGAAGCTCTCGGTGTTCATGAAGTAGTAGTATTCGCCGTCGTCGTACAAATACTCCATCTCCTGCTCGTCGAGCGTGGCCCGCTCGATCTTGTCTTCGGAAGAAAACCGGTGTTCCATCATCGTGGCGGTGCGCAGGCTTCGCATCTTGGCCTGGACGAAACCGCGCAGGTTGCCGGGCGTGCGGTGCGTCATCGAGAAGACGGAATACAGTTCATTATTGAACTTGACGACCATTCCGGGACGCAATTGTGTTGCAGAAATCATGAAACTCCTTGGTAGTAGCTGGGATTACAGGGCTCGAATCCTCTATTATAGCAGCCGCGGACGCGCCCTCCAGCTTGCTAGGATTCGGGAGGAGAACCGATGGATCTGCTGATTTTCGACCTCGACGGAACGCTGGTCGATTCCCGCGAGGACCTGGCGCAGGCGGTCAACGCCACGCGCGCCCACATGGGGATGGAACCGCTGGCGCTCGCCACCGTGTCCTCCTACGTGGGCAACGGGGCGCCCGTGCTGATCCGGCGCGTGCTGGGCGAGCAGGCTCCGGAATCCGCGGTCGAAGAAGCCCTCGAGTACTTCCTGGAGTTCTACAGCGACCATTCGCTCGACTTCACCACGCTGTACCCGGGCGTCGGCGAGTCGCTCGCGCGGCTCCACGAGGCTGGCAAGCGCATGGCCGTGCTGACCAACAAGCCCGTCCGCATGAGCCGCACCATCGTGCTGGGACTGGGCGTCAGCCCATACTTTTTCCGGGTGTACGGCGGCAACAGCTTCGATTTCAAGAAGCCTCACCCCATCGGCATCGAGACGCTCATGCGGGAAGCCGGCTGCGATCGCGGGCGGACGCTGATGGTGGGCGACAGCTCCGTGGACATAGCCACCGCGCGCAACGCCCAGGTGATGTGCTGCGGGGTGACTTACGGATTCCAGCCCGAGACCCTGGCCGACCCGGCGCCGGACCTGCTCGTGGACCGCATGGAACAAATGGTGGACTGGGTTCTCGAGCGGAGAAGTTAGGGCCTCGCCGGGAATCGCCGCCCGGCCAGCTGGCCGATCCGCTCGACGGCTTCCAGCAGGTTCGCCATCGAGCTCGCGTAGCTGAAGCGAATGAATCCCTCGCCGTGCGGGCCGAAGGCGCCGCCATCCAGACACGCCACGCCGGCCTCGGCCAGCAGGCAATCGGCCAGCTCCCTGGATTTCATGCCCGTCCCCGTCACGTTGGCGAAGGCGTAGAATGCCCCTCCGGGCAGGGGGCAGCGGAAGCCGGGGATGCGGTTCAGGCCGGCGCAAAAGGCGTCGCGGCGGCGGCGGAACTCCTCCACCATCCGGTCCACCGGCTCCTGCGGCCCTTCGAGCGCGGCAATGCCGGCGCGCTGCGTGAAACTGGCGGTGCAGGAGTTGGAGTTCACCATCAGGCGCCCCACCGCCTCCACCATCCACTCCGGCATCACGCCGTAGCCCATGCGCCAGCCGGTCATGGCGTAGGTTTTCGAGAATCCGTCCAGGATGACGGTCCGCTCCAGCATGCCGGGGAACGCCGCGATCGAGGCCGGGGGCTGGGTACCGTAGTGGATGCGCGAGTAGATCTCGTCGCTCAGCACGATGGCGTCGCTATGGAGCAGCATGCCGGCGATGGCTTCCAGGTCGGCGCGCGGGATCACGCCGCCGGTGGGGTTCTGCGGCGAATTGAGCACCACCATTTTGGTGCGGCTGCCGAGGCACTCGCCGAACCGGCCGGGATCGAACGAGAAACCGCGGCTCTCTTCGAGCGGCATGGCGACCGGCGTGGCGCCCAGATAGCGGACCATGGATTCGTAGATGGGGAATCCGGGGTCCGGCAGGATCACCTCGTCGCCCGGTTCCAGCAGAGCCATCATGGAGAAGAACAGGATGGGCTTCCCGCCCGGCACCACCACCACCTGCCGCGGCCCCACCGGAATCCCGCGGGTCAGCGCCACATGGCTGGCGATGGCGGCGCGCAACTCGGGATCGCCCAGCGTCGGACCGTAGTGGGTCCAGCCATCGTCGAGCGCCCGCTTGCCGGCATCCACGATGTGTTGCGGCGTGGGGAAATCCGGCTCGCCGATTTCCAGGTGGATGACGCTGCGGCCCTGGGCTTCCAGCGCCCTGGCGCGGGCCAGGACGTCGAATGCCGACTCCCCGCCCATGCGCTGCATTCTCCCGGCGAGTTTCATAGTTCCGCGGCCTTCCGCCGTCCCCGCGACGCCTTCAGTATAGTCTGTTGCGGAAGGGCCGGCGGAGCGTGCCCGGCGACTGCTCGCGCCAGTGCCTTCCGGCCTCCGCCGGCCAGAAGCCCTTTCCGCCTTTCTCACCGTACTGCATCGCCTCTTCGCGCCCGGTAGCGGCCGCGGCGCCGGGAAGTGGAAAGACGACTATGCCATCGAAGGCGTCGGCGAACTGGAGTTGCACCACCTCTACCGGGCCATGGCGTGGCCGGGTGAAGAGCTTCCGCAAGGCCAGCGGGACGGGGCCACGCCTTTCGCCCCCCGCCGCGATCTGTTCTCCGCCGCGGAGTCCACCGGGGGCTGGGCGGGCGATCCGCGAAGAACTGTTTCGCCGGATATCGGAAGTGCCTCGAAGTTGCCCGGCTGGCAAATCCGCCAGGCCTTCTCCCAGGCGGCGGCCTGGACATCGCCCGCCAGCCCTCACTCGCCGCTGGCGCGGTACTGGCGGTCAATCTGCCTGACGTAGAGGATCGTCTCGGCGTACGGCGGGATGCCGTGGTACTTGTCGACCGCCTCCGGGCCGGCATTGTAGGCGGCCAGGGCGTGCCAGAGCAGCCCGTCGTATTTCAGCAACAGGTCGCGGAGGTAGCGGGCGCCGGCATCCACGTTCTGCACCGGATCGGTGGGGTCGGCTCCCAGGAACTGCGCGGTGGCCGGCATCAACTGCATCAGCCCGATCGCGCCTTTCGGCGAAACCGCTTGCGGCTGGAAGCCGGATTCGGCCTGCATCACCAGGCGAACCAGTTTCCGGGGCAGACCGTACTTGTCGGCGGCAGCGTCGGCCAGATCCCGCGGAGACGGCGCTGGTTTCGGCTGCGCGAGAGCGGGGGCGGCGGATTCGGGCTGGGGAGCGGCCGCCTCGGCTGCCGGCGGAGTTCCCTCGACCGGCTCAAATCGTTCAACGCGCGATAGATCCAGCTCGACATAGCCGTCGCTGTCGTACAGCCGGACTCGGGAGCCCGCGGTCTCGTGGCGGTCTATCAGCAGCCGCGAGCCGGTCCTGAGCACGGCGTATTCCCCCGCCGGGGCGGCCGGCACGGAAGCGGCCGCAAGTAGGATGAGTCCCAGAAAGCGCATCGGGCCTGTACACTATTATGACGCATGCCGGCCCGCGGACGTTTAGGGCAAAGGCCTGCTTCCGTTGACCGGAAACGCGCAGGCTGGTACATTCGTGAACATGAGCATTGCTGAAGCGCAGACGTTGATTGAAGACCTGTTCTCGCTGGCGGGGAAGACCGCGGTGGTCGTCGGCGGAGGCGGGGTCCTGGCGGGCGAGATGGCCATGGGACTCGCCGGTGCGGGCGCGAATATAGTCATTGCAGACCTGAACCTGGACGCCGCCAACGCGCGGGCCCAGGCGGTGCGCGATCTGGGGGGCAAGAGCCTGGCGTGCAAGGCCGATGTCACCAGTAAGGCGGACATCCAGAGCGCCCTCGATGCCACCCTGGCCGAGTTCGGCGGCGTCGATATCCTCCTGAACGCGGCCGGCATCAATTCCGCCACGCCGTTTCTGGAGATCCAGGAGTCGGAATGGGACCGCATCCTGAACGTGGATCTGCGCAGCGTGTTCCTGGCCTGCCAGGTGTTCGGCAAGGCCATGGTCGAGGCCGGCAAGGGCGGCAGCATCATCAACATCTCGTCGGCTTCCTCCGACCCGCCGCTCTCCAAGGTGTTCACCTATTCGGTGGCCAAGGGCGGCGTCAACCAGATCACCAAGTTCCTGGGGCGCGAGTTTGCCCCGCATCGCGTGCGCGTGAATGCCATTCAGCCGGGCTTTTTCCCCGCCGAGCAGAATCGCAAAATCCTCACCGAGGAGCGCGTGAACTCCATCATGAACCACACGCCCATGCGCCGCTACGGCGCGCCGTCGGAGTTGATCGGGGCGGTGGTCTACCTGGCGTCCGACAAGGCCTCCTCGTTCGTCACCGGCAGCATCATGCGGGTGGACGGCGGGTTCGGCGCGATGACCATCTAGCCGGCGCCCCTACGGCCGCGGCAGGAAGATGATCATGCGGTTGCCGCGAATCACCAGGCTGGCGCCGAATTTCGCCGGATCTTCGCCTTTGTGCGACTCCACGCGGCCGTAGACCACGGCCCAGCGGTCGTAGTCCGTGCTGCCGAAGCGGAAACGGCCCAGCGCGGTGTGCTGCTGCGCCTCCAGCAGACGCTTATCCAGCTCGCTGGCGTCGAACTCGAAGACATCCGGGGCCTTGGGCGCGGTCTCCAGGTTTTCGACCATCCACAGCGCGGAGGGGACGGGGGCCGGGGGCTGGCAGCCCTGCTGGTCCAGCCAGTGGGAGTTGGTGCGATAGCTATAGCGGCCCACCACGGCCACGGTCTGGCCTTCGTGGGCGGGCAGATCGCGCAGGATCTCGCACACGCTGACGGGCACAATGCCGCGATCCGCCGGCGACAGAACGGCGCTCGCCAGCAGGCCGGCAAACCCATAGCGCAAGATGAAACGGAAGACCCTGATTTTGCCCGGAAGCACGGTACTCAACTACACATAGACTAGCAGGATATCGCCGCCGGTTACATCCGTCGGCTTTGGTAGGCCCGGCTGGACTCGAACCAGCGACCCTCAGCTTAGAAGGCTGATGCTCTATCCACCTGAGCTACGGGCCCCTAGATACGAGTGTATCGCAGCCGGCGGGCAGCGTTCATTTCAGCAGATCTGGAATCGGCTCGCCCTGCACCGGCGCCATGCCCGGGGGCGGCGGGAAATACCACAGCACCATGCTCTTGCCCACCCGCTCGAACTGCGGGAAACGGTCGGCCCACGGAGCCTGGTGCAGGATCTTCAGTCCCGACCAGCCAGCCGCATTCCAGCCCGGCATGGGGCCCTTATCGTTCAGCAGGTAAACCTTGGGGAAGCCGTGTTCCTTCTCAAGATCGGCGTAGATGTAGGGCGTGTAGAATACCGAGTCGGCGCCCGCTTCCTTCAGGCGCTGCGCGAGGCGCTTCTGGTCCTGGCCCCAGTCCAGGTCGGAATCCACCAGGATCTTCTCCGGCTCGCCGCCGGCCAACTCGTTGAAGTAGGCCAGGTAGTCGGGGTGGGCCAGCAGGGAGGACGCCGCAAACCACAGGCACAAAGCCACCGGGACGGCGCGGACCCAGAGGCGCGCCCGGCTGCCGCCTTCCAGCAGATGGAGCGCAGCGTAGGCCGCCACCAGCGAGAACCCCACGTACACCGGCAGCACGTGGCGCACGCCGATGTTGATGCGGCTGAACACGCCCACCAGCAGGATGCCCGCCGGGAATGCCAGCGGGAACCACAGTTCGCCGGCCCGCAACTGCTTGCGGAAGGCCAGCGCCACGCCCACCCCGAGCAGCCCCAGGAATCCCAGTGGCGATTTCACGGCCAGGGCAACAAAGTAGAACGGCCAGAAGCCCGTGGTCCCCGACTCGCCCAGCAGGTAACACTGGTGCCCGGTGGCGTTGTGTTCCTGCACCTGCCGGATGCCCGCCCACAGCTCCGGCGCGGGCAGCGGGAAGCTGGCGAAGGGCGTCCTCCCGAAGGAGAACCGGTAGCCCGCCCAAACCATCAGGCACCCGGCCGCCACCGCCAGGGCGAGCGATGGCAGCCGTTCCAGGGCAGCCGCCACCACGGCGCGCGGCCTGGGCCTCTGGCGCCAGAAATACCAGGCCAGGGCGACGGCGGCGCTGGCCGGGAAAAACGCCAGGCAGGAGAATTTCGAGAGCACCATCAGGCCCGCCGAGATGCCGAACAGCACCCCGCGCGCCAGGCTGGGCCGCTCCAGCCAGATGCGTCCCGCCAGGAACGTGGCCGCCAGGAATGCGGTCAGGGCGATGTCCGTGGTGGCCAGGCCGGAGTGGCCCAGCACCACCGGCAGAAAGGTGAAGATAACCACCGCGGCGGCGGCCACCGCCCGGTCGAAATACCGCGCGCCCCACAGGTACACCACCAGCGAGGCCAGCCAGAAGAACGGCAGCACGCCCGCGCGCGCCAGCGAGAGCGCCAGTTCGTAGCGGTGGCCGCTGTAAAGAATGCGGGCGCCCTCGGCGAACTTGGCGATGAAGTTCTTCCGCGGCGTGTTCTGGCTCCGCAGCCCCATCAGGTAGGGGCCCATGGCGACGGCCACGCGCGAGAGCGGGGGATGCTGCGGCTCCCAGGTGTAAACGCCCTTATCCAGGTACTCCATGCCGCAGGCGATGTGCGCCGGCTCGTCGGAGGTATGGTCGAAGACGTGGTAGGTGGCCACGATGCGCGCGGTGGCGAAAACCACCGCCAGCACGGCCACAACGCGGCTGTGACGCCCAAGCGCCGCCGCCACTCGCCCTGGCGCGGGCGCCGCCGGCTCACGCGGTGATTCGGCCGCGGCCCGCGGCGGCGGGTTCTGCCTTTGCCGTCGGGACCCCACTACCGGATTTCCAGGATCTCTTTTTCCTTGTTCTTAGCGGCAGAGTCGATCTTCGCCATGTAGGCATCGGTCAGCTTCTGCGAGTCCTCGTGCGCCTTCTTATCTTCGTCCTCGGTGATCTTCTTATCCTTGAGCAGCTTCTTGAAGGCCTCATTGCCGTCGCGCCGGACATTGCGCACGGCGACGCGGTGGTGTTCGGCGATCCCGTGCAGTTTCTTGACCAACTCCTTGCGCCGCTCCTCGGTCAGGGGCGGGATCGGCAGGCGGATGAGTTTGCCGTCGTTGGCGGGGTTCAGGCCCAGATCGGAAGTCCGTATGGCCTTCTCGATGGGGCCGATCTGCGAAACATCCCAGGGCTGGATCGTGATCAGGGACGCTTCGGGGACATGCAGGTTGGCAACCTGGTTCAGAGGCGTGGGAGTCCCGTAGAAATCGACCCGGATGTGGTCCAGAATCCCCAGGGACGCGCGGCCCGTGCGGATGGAAGCCATCTCGTGCTGCAGGTCGCTGACGGCCTTCTCCATGCGCGTTTTGACGCTGGCCTCGACCTCTTTGACCGATTGGAAATTGGAACCGCTGGGTGCTGCCGGCTGTTCAGTTTTCATATCGTAGTCTCTCCGGGGTCGGGCCGGAGGGCCCCGGCGGCCAACCCCTTAGTGGATCACGGTGCCGACGGGTTCGCCCATCGACACTCGCATTATATTGCCTGGCGTGTTCAGATTAAAGACAAGAATGGGCAACCGGTTATCCCGGCACATGGCCACGGCGCTCGAATCCATCACTCCCAGCCCCTTGGAGAGCACCTCCAGGTAGCCGATCTCCCGGTACCGGACGGCGTCCGGAAATTTGAGCGGGTCCTTGTCGTAGACCCCGTCGACGCGCGTGGCCTTGGCGATCACGTCCGCCTTGACTTCCAGGGCGCGCAGTGTGGCCGCGGTATCGGTGGAAAAGTAGGGATTCGAAGTGCCCGCCGCGAAGATGACGATGCGGCCCTTCTCCAGGTGGCGCAGGGCGCGCCGCCGGATGTAGGGCTCCGCCACCTGGCGCATCTCGATGGCGCTCATGACGCGCGTGGGCTGGCCCAGTTGCTCCAGGGCGTCGGAGAGAGCCAGGGAGTTGATGACGGTGGCCAGCATGCCCATGTGGTCGGCGGTCACCCGGTCCATGGTCTGGGCCGCCGCCGCCACGCCGCGAAAGATGTTGCCGCCGCCCACCACCACCCCAAGCTGCACGCCGGTGGCGGCCACCGCGGCCACTTCTCCGGCCAGTTCCCGTACGCGGGCGGCATCGATCCCGAAAGGAGCGCCGCCCGCCAGGACTTCTCCACTGAGCTTCAGCAGGATGCGGCCGTAGGCGGCCATTTTACTGGGCCGCGGGCTCTTCGCCGGGGGCTTCCACGGCGGTTTCGCCGACCTTGAACCGCACGAACCGCGCCACGGACATGTTCTCGCCCAGCTTTGCGATCTTGGTCTTGACGAGCTGTCCCACCGTGAGCGTGGGTTCCTTCACGAAAGGCTGTTCCAGGAGGCAGATCTCCTCGTAGAATTTGGCCATCCGGCCGTCGATCATCTTTTCGACCACGGCGGGCGGCTTGCCTTCATTCAGGGCGCGGGCGCGCTGAATGTCGCGTTCCTTCTCGATGACTTCCTGGGTGACGTCTTCCTTCCGGACGAAGCGCGGATCGGCGGCCGCAATGTGCATGGCCACGTCGTGGACCAGTTCCTTGAAATCGTCCGTGCGCGCCACGAAATCGGATTCGCAGTTGATTTCCACCAGCACGCCAAGCTGCCCGCCGGCGTGAATGTAGCTGCCGATGAGGCCCTGCCTGGTGGAGCGCGACGCCTTCTTGTCGGCCGTTGCGATGCCGTGCTTGCGGAGCCAGACCTCGGCTTCCGCCAGATCGCCATTCGACGCCACCAGCGCCTTCTTGCACTCCATCATTCCCACTCCGGTGCGCTCCCGGAGCTGTTTCACTACTGCCGCGGTAACTTCCGCCATGATTGCTTGATTCCTTTGTTCTAACTCTTACTGTGTGGTTTCCTGCCAGTGCGGAGCGCCTCTCCCTGACGGCGGTGGCTCCGAGCGGAGCCGCCAGCGTGAGCGAGCGGTTGAAACCCCGCAAACCCGGCGCTAGTGTGCGCCCTCGCTGGCCGCGGGGTCCACGGCCGGCTCGGAGGTCTCCGAACCCGGGCCCTTGCGGGATGCCGGAGGCACCAGCGGGTCTTCCAGGGCCATGCTCTCGGCCATGATCTTTTCGGCGTACTTGGGATCCACGTATTCGGTGTATTCCATCATGCCTTCGCCGGCCGGGGTCTCGTCCTGGACAATCTTGTCGGCGACGAAATCCTGCTCCGTGGCCAGGGCGCGGCCCTCGATCACGGCGTCGGAAATCTTGCTGGCAAACAGGCGGATGGCGCGCAGCGCGTCATCGTTGCCGGGAATCACGTAATCCACTTCGTCGGGATCGCAGTTGGTATCCACGATGGCCACCACCGGGATGCCCAACCGGCGGGCTTCCTTCACGGCGATGGCTTCCTTGTTGGAATCGATGACGAAGACCACGTCCGGCAGTCCCGGCATATCTTTGATGCCGGCCAGGTTCTGATCCAGGTGCTTGCGCTCGCGCTCCAGGCGGATGACTTCCTTCTTGGGACGCCCCGCGTAGCCGCCTTCCACCGACGCCATGCCTTCCAGTTCCTTCAGGCGTTTGATGGATTTCTGCACCGTCAGCATGTTGGTGAGCAAGCCGCCCAGCCAGCGCTGGTTGACGTAGTACATGGCGCAGCGCGTGGCCTCTTCGGCGATGGCCTCCTGCGCCTGGCGCTTGGTGCCCACGAAGAGAACGTTCTTCCCTTGGGCGGCCATCTCGCCGACGAAGCGAGCCGCGTCTTTGAACATCTTCAGGGTCTTCTGAAGATCGATGATGTAGATACCGTTGCGTTCGCCAAAGATGTATTCCTTCATCTTCGGATTCCAGCGCTTGGTCTGGTGCCCGAAGTGAACGCCTGCTTCGAGCAATTCCTTCATGGATATTGCGGGCAAACTGCCTCCTAATCGAGTGAGGAAGGGCGAACCCCTCCGGGAAAGCACTCCCCGGTTCCGTCGCGGGCCGCGCGGCCCAAAGCGAGATTTGCGCGGCGGCGGAGAAACGGAAAGCCGCTACACACACGACGGGGCTGGACGAATCCAGCCCCGAATCGCATGAAAATTTAACGTTTGGAGAACTGGAACCGTTTCCGCGCGCCCTTCTGGCCGTACTTCTTCCGTTCGTGCGCGCGCGGGTCGCGGGTCAGGAAGCCGAGCTTCTTGAGGCGGCTCCGCAGTTCCGCATTAAACTCCACCAGCGCCCTGGCAATGCCCAGACGGGCTGCCCCCGCCTGACCGGCGACGCCGCCGCCATCGGCGAGAATCAACAAATCGAACTTGTCGCTGGTTTCGGTAGCCGCTAGCGGCTGCCGCACCGCGGCACGAGAACTCTCGGTTGGGAAGTAGTTCTCGAATGGACGGTGGTTGACCGTGATTTCGCCTTTGCCGGGCCGCAAAAACACCCTGGCCACCGATCTCTTGCGGCGGCCGGTCCCCAAATATTGAACTATCGTCGCTGCCACTAAACTTCTACCTTCCCTTAATTTCCGGCCAACGCGGTGGGTTTCTGCGCCGCGTGCGGGTGTTTGTCGCCCGCGTAGACCTTCAGTTTTCTGTACATCTGTTTGCCAAGCTTGGTTTTCGGGAGCATTCCGAAGATGGCATCCTCGATCAGGCGGGCAGGCTTTTCGGCGCGCACCCGCTGCAAGCTCTTCGACACCAATCCGCCGGGATATCCCGTGAAATGGTGATAGATCTTCTGTTCTTCTTTGCGGCCCGACACGCGGACCTTATTGGCATTGATGACGATCACATGATCGCCCGTGTCCAGGAACGGGGTGTAAGACGGCTTCGTCTTGCCCATCAGCAGCATGGCGGCTTTGCTGGCGAGCTTCCCCAGCACCATTTCCTGCGCATCGAGGACATGCCACTGACGAGTTATCGAGTTCTTGGATGGAAATTCCGTACTCATTGACACACTTCTCCGCTTGGTTGCTACCACAAACTATTAAGCGTACCGGGCGCGGGGGGGTCTTGTCAAATCGGGTTACAAGGTATTGCGCGCCGACGCCGGCCCGCCGTGTTGTTATCCTGGAGTGCCGGAATACGCCCGCATGCCCCGCACCCTACTCCATCGCGCCCTGCTGCTGGCCGCCCTCGCGGCGGTCCTCTGGCAGCTCCTGGTGCCCCCGGTCCCCGGCATCGCGGGTAATGGCGACTTCCCCAAGACCCTCGGCCGCTACCAGCTCGGTACCACGGCCGCATTTGAATACGCCGACACCAGGCTCCACTTCGCGCCCCGGTATCTGTTCCACTCGGGGTACTGGTCGTCGGAAATCCTGCTGCTGGCGCCGGCCGTGGCCGTGGATCGGTGGCTCTTCCACGACGGCTCCTTCGACCTGCGCGTGATGGGCGCGGTTCACGCCGCGCTGTTTCTGCTGGCGCTCGGCCTGATCCTGCCGCTCGTCGAGCCTGCCTGGCTCGGCGCGCCGCTGGTCGCGCTCTTCTGCGATTTCGAGTACGCCGGCTTTCTCAATAGCTTCTACATGGATGTGGCGGCTCTGCTGTTCACCTTCCTGGCCGCCGCATTCTATCTGCGCGCCACGCGCCGGGCCAGGCCGCTCGATGCGGCGGCGCTGGTGGCCTCGATGCTGCTGGCGGTGCTGGCCGGGCCGCACTACTCCGTGATGGCTCCGTGGTTCGCCATCCTGCTGTGGGCGGAACGCGGCGCGCTCTTCGGCGGGCGGAAAGCCCTGGCGGCCGCAGCCACGGTGGCGCTGCTGGCGGCGGCGTGGGTTCCGTATCGATACCTGGTCTCGCCCGATTATGCCGGCCGGAACCCGTTCAACGCCATCTTCAGCCAGATTCTGCCCAACTCCGCGGATCCCGGCCGGACCCTGGCCGAGTTGGGCCTCGACAGCTCCTACCTGCGCTTCAACGGCATGACCGCGGACTGGCACGAGGTAGGGTGGGCCGACGCAGCCTTCCGCGCCGAGTTCCGGCGGCGCGCCTCCTACCCGGCCATCCTGCGCTTCTACCTGCGGCATCCCCCGGCGGCCTGGAACGCGTTGACATCCTCGCTGGACGTGTCCGGGCGGTTCCAATCGCCGCTGGGGAATTTCGATTCCGGCACGGGGATGAAGCCGCCGGCGGTCTACTATGAGCGGTTTCGCCTGGCCAGCCGCGTCAAGCAGCGCCTGTTCCACCATCACGGCGCGCGCCTGTTCTGGGCCTTCGCCGCGCTGGTGCTGCTGGCGGCGGGCTTGCTGCTCTGGAAGCGGCGGCAACTCCCTGCCGGAGCGCTGGCCGGCGGCCTGGTGCTGGCCGGGATGGCCGAATCCATGCTGGTGGCTTCGGCGCTGGCCGACGTGTTCGATCAGTTCCGGCATCAACTGGTTTCCTTCGCGCTCTTCGATGTGCTCCTGCTGACGGTGCTGTTTCTGGCGGCGCGCCCCCGGTGCGCTACCATCGAAACATCGCAACCCCAGGCTGGAAAGACAACCTCCGCGTAGTGCTGGTCTCCACGCGCAACCCGCTGAACATCGGGGCGGCGGCGCGGGCCATGGCCAATTTCGGTTTTGCCCGGCTGGCGGTGGTCAACCCCTACGATGTGGCCTTCCGCGAGGCGCGCTCGGCGGTGGGCGCGGCGCCGCTGCTACGGAAAGCGGTGGAGTTCCCGAGCGTGGCCGAAGCGGTGGCCGATTGCCGCCTGGTGGTGGGCACCACGTCGTTGGGCCATCGCGAACTGCACCATCCCCTGCGCCGGCTGGAGTACGGCGCGCGGCTGATCCGCCGCTCCCTGGCCCACTCCCCGGCCGCGCTGCTTTTCGGCAGCGAGAAGTTCGGGCTGTCCAATCAGGACCTGAGCCATTGCCACTGGCTGATGCGCATTCCCACCGTGGACCAGGACCTCTCCATGAATCTCGGCCAGGCCGTGGCTCTGTGCCTGTGGGAACTGGCGCGCGAGCCCCAGGCGGCCGCGGCGCGCCCGGAGCGGGTCCGGCCGGCCACCGCGGGCGAGACCGGGCAGATCGCCACCCGGCTGGCGCAGGCGCTCGACAAGAGCGGTTACGTCAACCCCGGCACGGCGGCGTCTACAGAGGAGAAGATCCGCCGCCTGGTCCTGCGCCTCCACATCGGCGCGCGCGACGCCACCGTGCTGCTGGGAATGCTGCGGCAGATTCTCTGGAAGGTCGATTCCTGAGCGGGCTCCAAGCCTCTAATGCCCGGCCGGGCTCGCCGTGCCGTCCTTCGAATACCTGAAAAAGTGGCAGTACGATCGGCTATCCTGGCGATCCCGCGAGACGAAAGACTGGCCCACGGTGTAGCCCAGCGGCGCCAGGTGCCGGCGCAGAATCTGGCCGGCGCGATCGGAATCGAACTGCCTGCCGTCGTCCGGTGCGCTCCACGCGATTACCTGGGTATGCAGCTCCTCCGACAGGTAGATCCTGCCCATCGGCAACCCTGGAACCGTGCGCGCTTCCGCCTCGGTCTGTTTGAGGGCCTCGGCGAGTTTCTCCCGCTTCTCGAACTCCGGCGCCAGCCGAAGGCGATACCACAAGTCGAAGCCCAGCATCCCGACGCCGAAGAAGAGCGCCAGGCCGGCCAACACCACCGCCAGGTCGTGGTGCGTGAGCATCGCGTCCGGTGAGTTGTCCTGGGCGGGCAGCCAGAGCGTCAGCAGCGCCGTCCCGAAACCCAGGGCAAGAACTCCGGCAATGGCCGTGAGGTTCTCATCAATTCGGTCCCTGAGCGTCTTCGGCAAGGCTGCGGCGCTCCTCCCGCCGGTTCCGTCTCAGAGAATACCATGCGGCACGCCCGCCAGGCTCCGGGCAGGACCGCGCCATGTTGTTATAATCCAACGTACTTCATGGACGACTCGAAAACCCCGGTTTCCCCTGGCGCCATCCGGCGCGACCTCTTTCTGGTAAGCCTGCTGTTCCTTTTCCTGGAACTCGCGTTCATACGCTGGCTCCCGGCCGAAGTGCTGTTCCTGACTTTTTTCACCAATACCATTCTGCTGGCCTGTTTCCTGGGGCTCTCGCTGGGCTGCCTGGCGGCGGGCCACAAGCGGAACTACCTGGCGCTGACGCCGGTCCTGGTGCTGGTGGCGCTCGGGGCGGGCGGCGCCATGGAATCGCTGCGCGTGGCGCTGCAGGACATCCTCAACGTAGGAAAGAACGACGCCTCGCCGCAGATGGTCTACTTCGGCACCGAGTTCCACGTCCACGATGTGGCCTCCTTCGTGGTGCCGATGGAAGCCGTGGCCGGCGTGTTCTTCCTGCTGGTGGCGGCGGCCATGATCGGGCCGGGACAGGTGATGGGGCGGCGCTTCGCGGCGCTGAAGAGCCCGGTGGAAGCCTACATCGTGAATATCGGCGGCAGCCTGGTGGGCGTGCTGTTGTTCAGTTTCGGTTCCGAGTGGCTGACTCCGGTGGGGTGGTTCGGCCTGGGGGCGGCGGGCCTGGTCTACTTCCTGTGGCGCGAGACCCCGCGGAAGTGGTGGGCCATCGGCGCGGCCGTGCTGGCGCCTTTGCTGCTGTTGGTGGTGCCGCGCCAGGCGGGGCGCCTGGAAAGCTGGTCGCCCTATTACCGCATCGACTACGCGCCCAAGGACCGCTCCATCCTGGTCAACCTGATTTCCCATCAGGCCATGTGGAGCCGCAACGACCCGGTTCCGGAATACGCCGTGCCGTACCTGTTGAACCGCGACACCGGCGGGGCGCCGTTCCAGGATGTGCTGATCGTCGGCGCCGGCTCCGGCAACGACGTCAGCCGGGCGCTGCAATTCACCCCGGCCGGCGCCCGCATCGACGCGGTGGAAATCGACCCGGTGATCCGCGGCCTGGGCGCGCGCTACCATCCCGACCATCCTTACCAGGATCCACGGGTCACCGTGCACCTGGGCGACGGCCGCAACTTCCTGGCCTCCACCGGGCGGCAATACGACCTGATCGTCTTCGCGCTGGTGGATTCGCTGGTGCTGCACAGCAGCGTGAGCAACCTTCGCCTGGAGAGCTACCTGTTTACCCGCGAGAGCATGGAAGCCGTGCGGCGGCGCCTCAAGCCGGGCGGCATGTTCGTGATGTACAACTATTTCCGCCAGGGGTGGATCGTCTCGCGCCTGAGCGCCACCCTCGGCGGGGTGTTCGGCCGCGCCCCCATCGTGCTGGCCATGCCGCATCTGGACGCGATCCCGGCCAATTTGAAAATGGACGGCTTCACCATGCTGCTGGACGGCGGGCGGGCGGAGGCCATCGAGCGCGGGTTCCGGGAGCGCGGGCCCTGGTACGAGCGGCGGGATGCCGCCCCGGGCCCGGCCTCGCCCAACGGCTTCGAATGGGACGGGCAGCAGCGCAGCGCGCCCGACGCCATCCGCTTCAGCCCCGCCAAGGTGGAAGTGCCCGCCGGATTGCGCGCGGCCGAGGACTCCTGGCCGTTCCTGTACCTGCGCAGTCCCATGATTCCGGACCTTTCGTGGCGGGGCGGCCTGGCGATCGCCGTCATCTCGCTGCTCCTGCTGTGGCGGTTCGGCCTGCCCATCAACCCCGGGCAGTTCAGCCGCCTGAACGCCAGCATGCTCTTCCTGGGCGCGGGTTTTATGCTGCTGGAGACCAAGGCCGTGGTGCACGGGGCGCTGGTGTTCGGCAGCACCTGGGTGGTCCACACCATGGTGTTCTCCGCGGTGCTGGTGATGATTCTGGGCGCCAACCTGTGGGTGCTGAAATGGCCGGCGCGCAGCCTGACGCCGTTCTACCTGGTGCTGCTGGCGGCGATGGTGGTGAATATCGCGGTTCCGCTGGACAGTTTCCTGGGCCTGGCGCGGCCGCTGCAAGGGGCGGCGGTGGGCGTGCTGGTATTCTCGCCGATCTTCTGCGCCGGTATCGTTTTCGCGCGGCTTTTCGCGCGGGCGGAAAAGCCCGCGCAGGCACTCGCATATAACGCGGCCGGTGCCATTTTGGGCGGCCTGCTGGAGAACGCCTCGCTGCTGATCGGATTCCAGTGGCTGCTGGCCCTGGCCGCGCTGATCTACGTGGCTTCGTGGGTGGCGGCGCCGCGGGGAGCCGGCAACTCTATCGCACCATCGCCGGAAGGCTTGTAGACAGGTCCTCTTCGGCTTCGGTAACGGGCCGGACGGCCTGGCGTTGAGCCGCCACCTGGCAGGCGGGCACCAGCGCGAATGCCGAAGCCAGGAGGAGTTGATTCAGGGCGGCCAGCCCTGCCATGGGCAGCGACAGCGAGTAGTGGGGGATCACCCACAGTGCCGCTTCACCGGCTCCGGTCAGGAAGATGCCGAACACCAGAGCCAGCCAGCCTCGCGCAACCAGCCCGCTTCCCATGCGCGCCACCGCCTGGCGGAGCAGCATGGCTTCCAGGAACAGCACGCAGAGGATGGGGAGCCCGGCCAGCGAGATCCAGTCCTCCAGCGGGATGCTCTCGCCGGATAGGGAGGCTGCGCCAGCCTCGCCGAAGCGGCAGAGAGCGAACAGGCAGAAGACCCCGAATATGGCCCGGTCGGCGGCGCTGGGCCGCGCCCAGAAGCCGAACTCGCGCAGGATCCGCAGCGCCGGCAGGATGGCTCCGGCCAATAGGGCCAGGCGGAGGGGACCGGCGGCCATCAGAGCGGCATGCCGGATTTGGGAAAGCAGCGCGGGTGTCGCGTGTCCGGTCCACACCAGCGGGTTCAGCAGCCAGTCGGAGCCCAGAAACTGCCCCAGGATTATGGAAGCGGCCTGGACGGCAGCGGCGAGCGCCAGCAGCAGCCAGGCGGACCGCAGCGGGGATCCGGCCGGGAAGGTGCGCAACACCACCAGGCAGAGCCACAAACCCACGGCTGCCATGCCAGCCACCGAAAGAACCGACGTGCCGCCGGAGGTGGCTTGAATCGAGAAGGCCTGGCCCGCGCCGTTCCAGGCGTAGAGTACCAGCAGGTGGACCAGCGAATAGGCGCCCAGGAAAGCCACGATCCACACCGGGGCCGATTCGATTCCGTCAAGCCTGATCTTTCGTATCATGGGCGTTTCTCCCCATCCGGCCCGGCCCAATCCAGCCCGCGGAGGACATCTTCTCTCACCGCATCGGCTGCATCGGGTCCCAGAAAGACCTCAAACATCCCGCTCGCCCTCCCCAGCAATTCCTCGGCACGGGCACCGGGACGCTCTATCACAAGGATAGCAGGAGAGCCAAAATAAGTTTCAATCTCGCTGCGCACCCGGCGCTTCAATTCGGACGCCAGGCCGCCGGCCCGGCCCTTGCGCCAGGCCTCCATGGCCGACAGCACCGCCGCCAGGCCAGGCGGCGTCGCCGGGGCTTCGGATGCGGCGCTGGCCGATAACTCGTCCTTTTCGCCGCGGATTTCGCGCACCCGGCCGCGGCACTTCTCGCACCGGGACAGGTGCCCGGCGATGCGGCGGCTCTGCTCCGCTCCGGCTTCCGCGTCGCAATAGGCCAGCAGGCGGGCGTTGCTAGGATGCATAGCTTTTCTCCCTGCTGGCGGGGCGGGCGGAGTTGAGCGCCCGGTGCGTCCCATCGTCCACGGCTTTGCGGATCTTACCGTGGGCCCTGGCCAGCATGGCGCCGACCGTGCCTGGCTGCAAGCCCAGCACGCGCGCGATTTCGTCGTAGCGAAGGTCCTCGGTGCGCAGCCGCACGCACTCGATCTCGCGGGGCGAGAGGCCAATCTCCTGCAGCCCCTGGAGCAGGTCGGAGACCTGGCCGGCGGGTTCCGGACGGCGGTCGGGGCAGGGCAGGTGCAGCAGCGAATCCATGCCGATCTCGTTGCGGGAGCCGGCCTTCTTCTGGTCCAGGACGTAGTTTCGCGCCACGCGGAACAGCCAGGCCTTGGGGGAACGGATCTGCTGGCCGGCGGAACGGCAGAGGAAAAAGCGGAAGAACGCCTCCTGGATGGCGTCGTCGGCCATCTCCGGGTCGTTGGCCAAGGCGGCTGCGTAACGCAGCAAGCTGCCCGCTTCCTTCCCGTACAGGTCTGCGATCTCCTGGTCGATCCCCGCGGTGGGCGGCGGGCTGCCGGACAATCCGTCCATCGTAGTGGATTGTACTGCCGCGCGGGGCCAAACCGATAGCTAGCCAATGAGCAGCACGCCGCCCGCCAACTTTAGTTAACTCCAGCCTACCCATTACTATAGCGATGGTTATCAGACTGAGGTATGGTAAAGAATCCATGCCGCCCAATCGTCTTTATTACATGATGGTGAATTGCAGCCAGCCCGGAGCCGTGGAAGCGGCGGCCGGCGACCGGCGGCCAGCGAAGCGGGGCCAGGAACAAATCCGCTTCAGTCCGCGCAGGCGGCGCCAGCGGGGCAGTCAGTTTCTGGAAATGGGATTGATGGTTCTCCCCGTATTCGGCTTCATATTCCTTCTCATGGACGTGGCTTGGGCTGTCCGCACGCAGGCGATCCTGCAGTACGCCGTGGCCGAGGGTGTACGCTACGCCGTCACCAGCCAGACCATGGCCGGTTTGGGCCAAAGAGCGTCCATACAAATGACCGTTCAAGCCAGCTCCTTCGGGCTCCTGTCGACCGACAAGACCGTGGCCGGCACCAACGGCTGGAACAGCATCTACGTGAATTGGTTCCTGCCCGACGGCACCGTTGAAGACGGCATTACCGGTGGCAATGGGGAGCAGAACGGGATCTACCCGCTGGTCAAGGTTTCGATTCAGAACTTCTCGCAGAGATCGTTCATGCCCAGCATCGTTGTCAACAAGGCCGGCCAGCTCAACAACTTAAATTCATCGGCGGTGGCCTGGGACAGGATGGAGGCGCCACCCATGTCCGGAATACCGGCGCAGTAGGAGAGAACTTATGATGCGCAATCGAAGATCAAGAACCAGGGGTGGCGCGGTGATCGAGTTCGCCATGCTTGCGCCGCTTTGGATTTCCATGTTGTTGGGCACGATGTGGATTGGAACCGCGGCCGTCCGCGGGCTCCAGGTGCAGCAGGCCGCGCGGGATCTGGCGAGCATGTACAGCCGCGCCGTGGATTTCTCGCAAGCCCCCGGAACCAACGCCAACGAGATGCTCACCGCCGTCACGGCGCAGCTTGGGGCGCTAAGCGGCACGGGGCCGGTAACCGTCATCTTTTCGAATCTTACCTATGTGGGCAACAGCGTGTGCGCCCTAGCGGGCATCGGCTACGGCATTGCCGGGAACGGCACGCCCGGAAACACCGGGACACACACGGCTTCTTCCTGCAAGAACTACGGGCAGTACGTCTTCACCCAGCGCTACACGCAAGGCAATGTCAGCGCGCGGTCAAGCAATTTCGGGACCCCAACCGCGGGCGATTTCGACGCCAACAATTCCTACAAGGTGGACAGTCCGGTCACCTACGTGAGCGACGTGGGGGATGTGTCCAGCTTCAACCTGATACCGGCGCCGCGGGAGGATGGCACGGACGGTTATCAATCGGGCCAGCCAATATACATGGTGGAAGTCTGTTACAAGGGCGCCTCGCAAGTGGGGTTTACCTCGGGAGCTAGCTATGCATACGCAATCTTCTAACGGGCGCAATGCCAGGCCCGGACGGGCAGCGCGCAAGCGGCGCCGCCAGGCCGGCAACCTGATGCTGCTGTTTGCCTTGTTGATGCCGACCCTGCTGATTCCAATGGTCGGTCTGGCGATCGATGCCACGGTGCTGATGAGCGTCAAGGCGAAACTCCAGGCGGGCGTCGATGGAGCCGCCATTGCCGCGGCGCAATCCCTGAACTCGGGGTTGAATTTCACCCTGCAACAGACCGCCGCCCAGAAGGCCGCCGACCAGTTCCTGAGGGCCAACATGGTGGTCAACGGCGCCGTGACGGGATACAAGGGATACTGGGGCGCATTCAATCTGAAGGACGGCCCCAACGCCAACGACCCCAACACGGACTGCAAGAACTCCGCCGGGCAGTTGACCGCTTGCATCGTCGCCGCCCAGGACAACATCAACAAGCGCACCACCATATCGGTGGGCGCCAGCGTGCAGGTGCCGCTGGTCTTCATGCAGATCTTCGGCTTCTCCGCCGGCACGGTATCGGCC
>Ga0265323_10000336_pt1 | contig 26783 bp, 25 predicted proteins | sample 41225metaG_FD_193580 | JGI IMG/M metagenome (GOLD analysis project Ga0265323, IMG submission 193580) | Rhizosphere microbial communities from Carex aquatilis grown in University of Washington, Seatle, WA, United States - 4-12-25 metaG | ecosystem: Host-associated > Plants > Roots > Rhizosphere...
CACAGAATCAGGCTTCGATTGTTCACGTATTTTTGTGAGCGAATCCCACCATCCCTTAGTCATCGAAGGTACATATCCTGATCCTGTGGCTATCCCTGCGCTTATAGGCGTTATGAGGATGAGGCACAATACGAGAAATACCAGAACTTTCGATAGTTTCTCGTTGAATTTCAGTTCAACATTTAATATCCTGTCGAAATATTGGTACAAGAATCCTATTGCGACACCTAATGCCAAAGCGAATGCGGGTATAAGCAGCAATATGAATCTTACACCTTGAGTGCTTGTATATATCATCCCGATGAACCATATTATCAGTATGAGTGCAGGTTTTATATCTCTTGACTTGTCATCTTTTAGCATCATCCAAAGACCAATCACTACAGGCAGCAATAATAATGCTAGATAGAGCTTATAATCCATGTTAAGACCTGTTGTTGATATCAGGAATAGGAATAATGCCGCGGATACTGCTATAAGCACATATTCCTTGAAATCAGGCTCCCTCTTTACAAGCGTAAATATTATACCCAGCATCGCAAGAGCGAAAAGTATGTTCAATCCTGTAGATGCCTGAGATACTATTGTACCTATGCTTGCATCATTGAGTTCAGCGACAGTCGTCAATACATTAGGCCAAAGATTCTCGACAGCAGCAATCTTAAGGCTTGAAGAGAACATGAAAGGCGACTGCAATGCGCTCGTGAAATTGGCAAAAGAGTACATCAATGTGACACATATCATTGTCGTCAAGAATACTGTTCCGAATATTATCCAGTCATCGCGGAATTCCTTATCCACTACACTCTTCAGATTCTTGTGCTTCAAGTATTTCTTGAATGCTATGAATACTATATGCCCGAGTATGGCTGCCATTATGAAATATAATGTATACCACCATCCACCCCAAGCGAAATTAAATATGGCTAATGTCACTCCTGTAATGCATGCAAACATGGATTTTTTCCATAACTCCTTGGACTCGAATGCCTCAAGGAACAGCCATAGTATTATAAGTGGGAATGTTATATTCCATATATCGGTATCTGAACCCATCGTACGGCTGAGAAGAAGGGGACTTGTCGCAATGAGCATTGCGGCAAAGAATCCCGCAACATTATTCATAAGCTTTCGCCCGATGAAGAATGCGGCGATGGCCGCGATTATCGCGATGATAGTAGGCAGTATGAATGCTGCCTGCATCAGGTTGACGCTCTTGTCAAAGAAATGCAGTACATTGAACAGGAAGACTTCAGCGTATGGATGCAATGACGCTCCGACTCCATAACCATTCGGTGCAAGCATATGATCATCTGTACATTTATTATTGTCAATATTATCGCATACATACCCTTTAGTAATTATATTCCTAGCCTGTCTCAGATAAAAATATGAGTCAAGGTCTCCAAGGAATGTGTAAGTATGATTATTCTCTACATACTGCATGCCGCTCTTGAAATACTCTGAAGTCTGTTTTACTTGGCTATCAAGTTGCGCTGCATTAGTCTTTTGGAATGATGCAAATTGCTCATCCACAAGCTTGCTTCTCTGCGCAGTAGGAAGATTAGGATATTGCGAGGCCACCTGCGAGGCTATATTATTCCTATAATAATTATCGACAGAATTTGTGGCCCAAGAATCAGTAGCAGGGAGATTTTCTGCCTGAAAACGTATATATGCTGTAAGGACTACAGGGATTGCTATAAGCAATATCAAGAGTATCATTCCGAAAGCCTTTGATGAAAAGAATGCCTTAAATTTAGAGAAATCTATATTTATATCGTCATCACTTTCCTTATCATGATTTGAATCATGCGTACTGACGCTATGCGAACTATGCTTATCACTCATGAAAAAACACCCCACGGAATCAGAAAGAAGAGGATTAATTTATAAATTTGATGAAAAACAAGTTAGGGTGTTATCTTTGATTTCAGTCCTTGATTTCAGTTCAGTATTTATTTTGAACAATCTTTTTAAAAGGAATGATGTCTATAAGGCATATGTATCTTAAAAAAGTGTTGCGCGGAAGTATTATCTTATTGATAAATGCCGCTTTGGTAGGATTATTAGGTTATATATTAAGAATATTCCTTGCCAGAAATCTTTCCATAGCAAGTTTTGGACTATTCTATGCAGTAGTGACATTATTTATGTTTTTCACGACTTTTCTGGATTTGGGATTGAGTCTTGCCGTATCAAAAAAAATCATCGAATTAGAAGCTAGAAAGATGTATGATCGCATAAATAATCTGTTCTTTTCCGTAATATTATTTCAATTAGTTATTTCCCTGTTGATCATGTTAGGCATAATCTTGTTCGCAGGTTTTCTTTCCACATCTTACTTTCATGCTGATGCAAAGGTTTTGATGTATATATTGATGGTTTGGCTTGTGACTGTGCCGTTTGTATCATTATATTCAAGCATATTCTATGGCTTTCAAAGGCTTGAACTTTACGGCGCCCTTGACATATCTAAAGCACTGTTAGTGCTAATCTTTTCAGTAATGCTATTTTGGGTCGGGAATGGAATTTATGGTCTGGCGTTCGCCTATTTCATATCGAACATATTGTTGCTGATCATATTTTATTTTTTCATCAAGAAAGTATTCAAACAATTTTCTCTCTTGAATGGTAGATGGGATAAGACTTTGCTTAAAGAAGTCCTTTTATTCGGGGTCACTTTGAGCATAGCAAGTTTCATATGGCTCCTTATGGTGCAGGTGGATACATTAGTGCTTACATATTTTACGAATACTGTGCAGGTCGGACTCTATCAGGTCGCAATACTTATATCCAATCTAGTCTTATTGTTGGCAAATGCCGTATCTGCTGCGATGTTCCCGACCATTAGCGAACTGTACATGAAAAAAGATCACACACGTCTCTCGCAAGGCATATCTTCAGCCTATACTTATCTGAGTCTAGTGCTGTTTCCTTTAGTCCTTTTGGTCGTGATGTTTCCTGACATCATAATAAACCTGTTTTTTACCTCAAAATTCCTAGACGCGGTGCCAGCACTGGTTATTCTGGCCATCGGAACGATATTTACATCAATCACAACAATAAATAATTCCATATTGAATGCATTCAATAAGCCATCCCTTGTCATAAAGATAATGGGTGCTGTTGTAGTGTTCAATATGGTTCTCTTATTCATCTTGGTGCCAAGATATGGTTTGTTTGGGGCGGCGATATCCACCTCAACAAGCTTCGTGATAGCATCAATCTTATCTTCATACCATCTACAGAAACATATATCGTTCAAACTCCCATTTTTTACATGGGCTGTATTGATACCCACATCTATACTATTAATATTTGTTGTAAATTGGTTGCGTAATAATTTAACCATGTCTCTTTGGCCAAAACTTTTTATCATAGTCGGGATATGTGGTATAATATATTTTTTAGTGCTGCATATATTCAAGATATTCAGAATTTCTCAGATAAAAGACTTGATGACATCATCGAAGTAACACAGACCTGCTGTTCGAGACTAAAAAATCTCTAGATCTTTTACACAAAATTAATAACAAGAAATAATATATATTATGCTACACCGCAAAGAACCTTATATTACACTTTTACACTTCTTTACTATATATATCCTCGATGAATTTTACGGAGTTGACTTCTTCCAGTACATCAATGCCTCTCTCTTCAGCTATCTCCTTATATAATGTTGGATGATTAGGGCACGATCCCTGATGTGTACCATAAGAGTTAGGTTCTAGGGATCCGCCATATTTCTGTTGCAATTCTTTCCATTTACGTTCATTGATTATGCTGTTGAATAGTGCAACCTCTACTTTGTCAAGAGCCCTTCCTCCCAATTTTATATATCCGTGTGACCCCATGATTGAGAGTGAACATTCCAGATTGCATGGTTCGGCTGCAATGGTTACCTCGATGGAACCTGATGCGCCTGAAGGGAATTGCAGTATTGCGAATACTGTATCCTCAAATTCTACATGACGGTGCTTATTGTTGAAGGATGCTGAAGTCAAAACTTTTGGTGATCCGAATATCAACTGCAAAATGTCAAGATAATGTATGCCTACTTCATACAGTGTCCTTCCACCGATTTCCTTATCTGCTCTCCATGAATCAAAATACTGCGACGGTCTTTGCCACCTCTGTATCAGACTGACCGATCTGATGTCTCCGATAAATTTGTTCTTTAACGCTTCAGTAACCATTCGGACTGTAGGGTTATAGCGTACTTGAAGCACAGCGTATGCTTTCAGATTATTTTTCCTAGCGGTCTCGCTTATCTCTTTAATCCTTGAATTCCGGAAATCCACAGGTTTCTCTATAAGTATATCATATCCATTATTCAATGAATCTATAGCCTCTTCATAATGATATGCGTTAGGAGTTGCAATCACGACAAGATTCATCTTATCCTTCATATCCTTAAGCATATCCATATAATTCTCGAATCCTGGAACATTATACTCCTTTGATCTGATGGATAATTTTTTTGGATCGACATCGCAAAGGGCAACAAGTTCAAAATTATCGCTATTTATCGTTATAGCTTCCATGTGCCTGTCAAATATCATCCCACACCCTATTATCCCTACCTTATATTTATGATTCATGTTGTCCACCCTTCTGACTTAACTCTTTTATGGTCTTGATTATATGCATGATGTCTTCAGTTGAAAGTTGAGGATGTACTGGTAAAGACAGTATCTCTTCGGATATTTTCTCTGCTATAGGGAAGTCGCCTTTCTTATATCCTAATTTGCTGATATGATCAAATAAATGTAGAGGTTTAGGATAATATATCGCTGTCTGGATATTATTCTTCAGGAGATAATCTATGAAATCTTTCCTGTCTGTCCTGAATTCAGGGGTTATCCTTATACTGTATTGATGGAATACATGTGTCCTGTCAGGCAATATCTTTGGCAATATCAGTCCATGAATGCCTTTAAGCCCTTGTGTCAGCATCTCTGCATTTTTTAGACGTTGAGAATTGAATGATTCTACTCTCTTAAGCTGTTCTAATGCTATCGCCGCAGCCATATCTGTCATCCTATAATTGTATCCGAGATGATAATATGCATATTTTTTATCAGGATTCTCGCCATGAGCCCTGAATCTTCTTGCTATTTCAGCGACCGCATCATTATTTGTCGTCAATATCCCGCCTTCACCGCACATCATATTCTTGGTCGCATACAATGAGAAGCATGCACTGTCACCTAACGCTCCAGAAAAAGTATCCTTGAATTTCACTCCTACAGACTGGCATGCATCCTCTATCAATATTATATTGTGTCTTTTGCATATACCTCTTATCTTATCCATGTCCGGCGTCTGACCGAAAAGATTCACAGCTATAATCGCTTTGGTCTTTCCAGTGATTTTCTCTTCAATCTTTTCAGGATCGATGTTGAAATCATCTTCTGAAATGTCAACGAACACAGGCTTTGCTCCCTGTTTGATTATAGGATTGACTGTAGCTATGAAACTGAAAGGAGTGGTTATGACTTCATCTCCCTCTCCTATACCGTAAGAAAATAATGCTGTATGGATAGCTGCTGTTCCTGAATTCAGGGCGATTGCATGTTTTACACCATATTTTTTTGCAAATGATTCTTCAAATAATCTTGTCTTAGGACCCTGAACTATCATTCCTGAATCCAAAACTTCCATCACTGCAGCTTTTTCCTCTTTGCCGAGATATGGTTTTGATATATTAATCATGATACACTTCCTTTTTTGACATGCCGCAGACTGCGCATCTATAATTATTCTCGCCATTTATATCCGAACTGTCTCCTATCCTTTTGCCGCACTTGCATACATGACCTATCAGGCGCGCTGGATTGCCTGCGGCAAGTCCATAATCAGGGACATCTTTTGTCACGACACTTCCCGCGCCGATCATTGCGAACTTTCCGATTGTAATTCCTGAAAGTATCGTAGCATTAGCCCCGATGGAAGCACCGCGTTTCACAAGTGTGTTTAATATAGTCCAATCAGAACCATTGTTTGTTGATCCTCCTGATTTTATAGATCCATCAGGATTAATCGCTCTAGGAGTCTTATCATTCGTGAAACATACATGTGGTCCGACAAAGACACCATCCTCTATCGTGACTCCATGATATATTGAAACATTATTCTGGATTTTAACATTATTGCCTATATTGACCTCAAAATCTATGTACACACTTTTTGATATAACACAATTTTTGCCAATATGAGCACGTTCCCTTACCTGTGCCCAATTCCATATTCGTGTGCCCTCACCAATAGTTGCACTAGAATGGACATCTGCTGTTGAGTGTATTCCTTTTTGTTCGTTCATAAAAATTCAACTCATTATGATTAGCCTTTGTTGCTTTCCAGTTGGGTTGTCTTTAATATTTTTAAACTTTGTGGACCTTCGTTACATAGCAAGTCAATGATACACATTCCTTGCTCGAATTCTGGAAATACCTGTTTGTATGTAGGATGCACATATTTCTGGAATTTGACTCCTATACTGTTTTTCTTGAATAAATCTAGATTCATATACTTTATACCATCCGCACCGGAGAAATAACAGTCTGCTTTCACTGCTTGACACAATTCAATCAAGGCTTCAGTGGACTTTATTTTCATGTCTGGAAGAATTTCTGAAGCGCGTACGAATCTGCATTTGATTCCTAGAAGGCGGCTGATAGTTTCTATTATAGTCATATTTAATTCTGCCAGTGATGTCCATTCTTTATCGTAGATTTGTTTTATTACATCTTTATAATCCTTGAAGTATGGCGCTCTGGAATAGTTTGCTTCTATGGATTTCCAATGAGTCTTTCTCCAGTGTTGGTCTACAATTTTGACTTCAGTTATGCGTGCCGGAAATTTGAGGGAGACAGGCACAGTAAGATATATCCATCCATCTTTGGAGCGAATTTTATTCCTGTTTATTATTGTGTTAGAAATGTATTGTGCATTATCGTAGAAAATGTGAACATCTACGTTTGCTAATTTATCAAAGAGACCTAACCATGGTATATAGTTTGGCTGTTGAATCGAGCAAATCATTTCAGTGTTCTCGTTGATGTTTAAAAATGACCCTTGATTAAAAATACTCTGTAATTAAGATAATCAAAAGTTTTGCACAGGACTCTTATCATACCACCATACAGGATGGGTCAATATGCATAGTTTAGGATATTTTTTAGGCTGAGACGTGAAATTACACATGCATCCTTCATACCATCTTCCTGCGCTTTCAGAGATATATTTCATGTCTTTTGTAAATATTGGAGAATATGCTTGATAGGATATATTATATTTCTTTAGATCTTTGTCTGATATTGCCTGACCTGTCCGTACAGGTTCGTGAGTCGAGAAACCGTAACATTTATCTCCAGTAATTGCTTCGATTATCGCCTTTTGTCTAGCAACCATATCAATATTGTCTTCTCCGAATAGCCGTCCTAGATCTTCAGTTACATGAAGGGCTATCTCATGTCCCATAGCAATCAATTCTTTTATTATCTTATAATTGTGATAGTAGAACATATTATATTCTGCATTTACTCGCACAAAGTATGTGGCTGAGATGCCTAATTCGTGTTCGATACGCGCAGTGTTCAATGCATGGTGCATATTCATATCTATATCGTGACGCAAAACTATCACAAAAGGTTTGTGTTTGTTCTTTCCATAATCCTTGAATGTCGAGAATTCATAATTCTGTTTCGCCTTAACCAACGCTTCACGATAATGTTTAAGCGTAAAATTGCATCCTGAAATCAAGTTATCCATCTTATCCCCTTCCTAGAAGATTAACGCTATATATTTAAATCTTTTGGATTTCAAATCAAGAGGATAAACAGTTATTTTCTGTTGGTCGTTCATCATAATATTTCTAATTCAGAAAATTTATTCACTAAGGATTTTGAACCGATATAATGGATTGTTTGCATGCCTAATGATTTAGGGCTTTCCAAAAATTCCGCAACATCGTCTATATAGACACATTCTTCAGCCCTCTCGGATATTCTCCTTAAGGTTAACTCATATATTTCCCTATCAGGTTTTCGCATATGGACTTCGTTTGATAATATCGCTTTATCGAATAATCCTATTATTCCTTTCTTTTCCAGATATTTTGTATGTGGCGCTATGGTATTTGAGAGTGCTGCGACCATGTACTTTTTCTCTTTAAGATCTCTGATAATGTTTATAATTTTAGGGTCTTCTTTATAGCCTTTCGCGTATTCAGATATCCATAAGTCTTGATAATTTTTAGGCGGTGTTATGCCTGTATTTGCCGCAAATTTATTCCAAAATTCTTTTTCAGACATTAATCCTTTCTGAAAATCAGGGAGAATGAGGTCTATATTGTCACTTACTTTCTTTTTTGATTCTCCTGTCCTATATACAATATCTTGAAGGATATATCCATAATTGTTGAAGACTACCACTCCTCCAAGATCGAATATTATCGCTTTAATCATTTTATATCACGATTTTGTTATGTATATCTTAATTCAAGGTTCAGGATGTATCTTAGACTAGGTGTTATTTCCGACATGTGCTTCATGATGAATTCAGGAAGATTCTTCTTTGGCACAAATATGAGTCTGCTGATTTCCTTGTCGGAGTTTTCGAATCTCTTTCTGACTGTCTTTTCGTCTATAGCCAGATTGACAAGATCTATGATATCATAATTCTGATATAATTGGACCTTTGCTACGGCCTTATTCTGTACTTTCATCAAATCTTTCTCTATTGTTCCTATCTCTTCGTGTTTCTCCAGATTGAATGTTTTATGCATATCAAGATTCACATCTATTTCTGCAGGTATCTCATTTCCTACTTTGTTCCAGAATGTGTCTTCTTTGCAATAGGCTTTTATCTGTGTCTCAAGAGATGGGTCTATCAGACCGTTAAGCCCTAAAAATCCTCCGATTTTATCTATGGATCCTGCAGCTGCTGAAATGTTTTTTGGACGTATCCCAAATATATATTGATTATCGGAAGTCAATAGTATTGAGGAGACTCCTAAGCTGTAGTTTTCCCTTTTTTCTTCAGCACTGAATTGCGGTTTATAGCTCATGGCGAAATCAGCGTATGTCGTTAATTTGATTTCCAATTCAAAATCTTTGCCGTTCGACTTATGGTCTTTTACAGTGATTATCGGTCCGTTGAAACTATTCTTTCCTTTTTCAGTCTGTTTATACACGCTCCATGCATCGTTGACTTTCCTTAGGAATTCTTCTGAAGGTCTTACTATCTTTATTTTTTGATCCTTGATTATTATCTTCTCAGGATTATATGCCAAAATTTCAGAACCGTCAGAAACCATAGGATTGCCTGCGATGTAGCTGCCTTCGACTTCTGGTTTAGAGGCATCTCTTAGAGTCTCTTGCTCTAGATATTGTATTAATTTCGAATTGAATCCCGAATCGTGTGCTTGATTTGTCATAACTATGTAGTGATTAATTTATTTATAAACTTTACTCTTTTTCTATATCCATATCAATCACAAACTTTTTATAGTTTTCATCAAGTATCCTGATTATGGATGATAAGTTCAAGATAGTGCCTTATACAGAAAAATTTAATATACTGCATCAAAAAGAGATTTTACGGATAGATAAAGATGCATTTGGAAATACTTCTCATATATGGTCTTTGGATAACTTTACCATGAAAATACCTTATAAAGAGAAGTTAAGTTTTTATTTGGTGCATGGACCAGAAAATATCGTAGTAGGCTTTTTGATAGGGAGCAGTTCCTGTGTTGATGCCTCCCATCTTAATAGGATTGCGGTAGCAAAGAACAATACAGGAAATGGGCTTGGCAAATTGATTCTGAAGCATTTCCTGTCGATTTCAAAAAAATTAGGCTTTACTAAGACTACCCTAAGCATGATATACTCGAAAGATAATCTATATCTTCTGAAATTTTATGAAAATGCAGGTTATAGTATATTACGTTCAAAAAAAGATATCCTTTCATTCTTAAAATCAAAGAATAAGTTGAATGAACTAGACCAATTCTACCCTCCTTTTACAGAGGGAAAGTATATTGTAATGTCAAGACTTCTTTGATTTGCGTAGCAGATTTTTCTTGTTTATGAAATCTATGCATAATCTGCTGACACCTTCTGGGCTATGCATCTTTTTAATGTATGCTATATTTTTTTTGATGTAAGAATCCCTGAATTTTTTGTCTTCTACAATTCTTAACGCCAATCTTTCTAGAGTATTTATAGGATATGTATATATCTCATACTTATCAAGGGATATAACGGCTCCGCCGCATGCCATCGCTTCAAGCTCTACCATTCCTAGTGCGGCCAAGTTAGGATTGAATTGCCCTAAAATTAAGTCTGCCGAACGATAATATTTCGATAATTCTTCGCGTTTCATCTTGTCATGATATACTACATCCTTCATATTTACTATTCTCTTGAATGCGCCAAACAGGGGGTCTTCCCCTCCACCATATCTTATCATGTGAAGTTTTGCGTCAGGATACTTCTCCTTTATCTTATTGAAAAGGTTCACTCCAAATAGCGGGTTCTTGAAAGCGTGTAGTCTTGTAGGCAGGAATACTGAAGGATTGCCTTCGAGTTTCACCTTGCTGCCACGCGGATTGAACACTTCTGTGTCAATAGGGTTAGGGAGCCAGATGGCGTCCTTCCTTATCTTTTTTGCATGCTCGAGCATGTTAGGTGTCGAGACCACTAATAAGTCCGCTTCCTTATATTTCTGTTTCATCTTCTTGTCGCAGAAGAATTTCAGCAGTTTATGCAGCTGCCTCTTGATGAACGGTACTTCCTTGATTGTCTGATCATAATTCAGTCCGACGATGAATCCATTAGGATAGGCAATCAATAATTGATCCGGACTTTTTTTCTTGTACTGTATTATATTCTCCCAAGTGCTCAATGTAATCATGTCATACTTGTCGAATGTTCCTTGCTTATCCATCCTCCTGAACTTAAGATAATTCCTTATGGCGCCTTTGATATCTGAAGAATCTATCATGTAATCAAAAGAATAATTCGGATAATATTTTTCTACTACATTACCTATGAAAGAGAATCCAGAACATAATCCCTTAATCTCTTTTGTATTGTTTGTATTCTTTGTAGAGCCTTTCATATAATTCAGTCCTTTTTTTTGCGATGGCTTTCGCATCATAATTCTTCATGGCATATGATCGCGCTTTCGCCCCGAGTTCTTTTCTCAGTTCAGGATTCTTGACAAGCCTTTCCAATGCTTCGAAAAGTTCAAGATGATTGCCCGGACTCACGAGAATGCCTGTTCCGCTCAAGACTTCAGGGATCGATCCTGTATGCGTGCTGACTACAGGCTTGCCGCATGCCATCGCTTCAGCGAATACGAATCCGAACTGTTCCTGCCAATACTTCGTTATCCTGCTTGGAGTGCAGAATATGTCTGCAAGATTATAGAATTTCTCAGTCTGCCCGTAAGGCAGGAAGCCCATGAATATGACTTTATCGACTATTCCATATCTCTCTAGAGTTTTACTGATATTCTTCTTGAGTTTTCCTTTTCCGAGTATCAATAATCTTATATTGTCATGCTTGTCGCAGAGTAGCTTGAAAGCGTATATTAAATCTTCAATCCCTTTATCATATATGAGTCTTCCTGTGAATAGGATTGTCACATCGCCTTTTTTTATTCCATATTTCTTGAGCATCGAAATATCTTTTTTTTTCGGCCTAAAATTATCGATATCTATTCCCGGAGGGATTATGGTTATCTTTTCAGCAGGAACGCCCTCGAGTTCAAGAACGCTTTTAGCCTTCTGCGTCACTGCAATGAAATGCGCAGCATGGGTCCGTGCATATGATTTATACTTTCCCGTAGCTCCCCACTCCCTAAAGAAGGGGATATTCTCGAAGCAGTTGCATACGACAAGAGGATGATACTTCACAGCCTGATACGTGAATGGGTAAGTTATGTCAGAAGCCTCGACTATGTCCATATCTTTCAATGATCTCTTTAATCCGAAAAGCCAATTATTCATATTAAGAACGTAGTCCATGAGTATTGCAGGATAGCCCGTCCATTCCGTAAGGCTTCCAAAGCGTAAGAGAAGTTTTTTTCTGAGTTTAATTGTCGATAGGTCATATCGCGGATTTTTTGCGCCTATTGCAGTGATATCATGAGATCTTTTGATGTTTTCGAACGTCATCATATCCCATTTGTTCAGGTTGCCTCCTCTCAATATAGCAATTTTCATGTTTTGCGTTAATGACCGACCTTTATAAATATTATTTATTTAAAATCTTTTATCCCATTAACATCAGAATAGTCCTGATTTTCCCATCTGTCCATTGAAATAATCTTTTATTCCCACGTAGAAATATTTCAATATCTTGATATTCCTGTAATATATAGGATAGAATAAGGTATATTTCGGAACGATTATCGCAAAAAAATATATCAGGAATATTGCATATCTAAAATTGTTGTTGTGCTTTCTTGCAAAGTACATCCTGTTCCTTGTGAGATAATATTCTGCAAAACCTGATATCTTTGTATTCGTCAATGAAACCTTGTGGTATATCACTGAATCAAGTCTGCAAACTCTACGCACTCCGAGACTTCTTTTGGCGCGCAGGTTGAAATCTGATTCTTCATTGTATATGAAATATTTGTTGTCTAGAAATCCTATCTTCCGGAATATTTTTGAGCGAACGAGCATGGCGCAGCCGCTGACGTAATCAACATCGACAAGCATCTTCTTCTTGTATGTGTCTTTATGCTTGTTCCATATAAGTTTGCCGTTTCCTGTAAGTGTCCGAAGTTTTCCACCGATGCACCATAGAAGGTTTTTGTCATCCATATAATTTATTTTTGGACCGATGATGCCTATGTTTTCGTCCTGAATCATGGATTCCATAAGTTTGCTAAGGAAATCTGGATTGACTTCAGTATCATTATTCAGGAGCATTATGAATTCTGCTGATCTGTCTAGGGCATATTTTATTCCTACATTGTTTCCGCCTGTAAATCCTTTGTTTGATTCAAGCCTTATGAAAGCGGCAAAGCCAGAATATTTTTTGTATAATGATTTATAATTCTCTATTTTCGATCCATTATCCACTACAACTACCTTAAGATTGCCATATTTTACTTTTCTCAATGATTCAAGACACGCAGCAGTATATCTCTCTTCATTCCAATTGATCACTATGATATATACTAAAAGAATTTTTTTTTTATTAATCTTATCCATTTTCGCACACTACCATTATCTGAGGGCAATTGAAATCAATCTCGAAAAAATAAGTGAATGGATGCCTGAGTATCTGTATCATCCTGATAAGCAGGGTCTTAAAAGGGTTCTTGAACTTGTATATATGATACACTCTGAATGGCTGGATATTCTTGAACCCTTCATAATCCAATATAGCGCATAATTCTTGTATAGGGTAGAATGCTATATGTGTAGAATCATTCCTTACACAATAGACGTTGCCTATATTAGGCGTGGATATTATCAATTGTCCATTCTTCTTGAGCAGATGCTTTTTTATATGGTTAAGATATTCATCCATAGTCTTTCTGTCTATGTGTTCTATCACTTCAAGTATTGCGACAACATCAAATTTTTCTTTGATGTCCTTAATCGAGTAATAATCCACATCGGCACTGCGGTCGATATCCATTGAGACATACTGGCCTTTAAACCCCGTTTTCTTGAGTGTCTTCTGCAATTCCTTTGTATTCGCTCCTATATCCAGAACTTTGTCATTCTTCTTTATGAACCTACAGGCACAGTCATATAACAGTCCCTTGATTATCTTCGCGGAAACGAATATAGGATACTTCTTTTTTAAAGCATGTATTGTGCTGTATTTGTTGGCATCACCAGTATATGTCATTTCATTCTCTTCCGGAAATCTCAGCGCCATATAGGCGGAAGTTTTTCCATAATCTCTATATTGTCGAATTTCTTTGTTGCGCGTGGTCCTTTATCCTTTGCCCATACTGCCATCCTGTGAATCCCTTCTTCAAGGGAATATTCTTTCTCTACATCGAAATACTTCTTTACCTTCTCATGCGCAGAATATGCGTGCTTCACTTCATTCCTTTCAGGCTGATAGTTCACTTCACTCTTGACGTTGAATTCCCTAGATATGACGTCTATAAGTTTGTTGACGCTGTAAGGGATGTCTGCGCCCACGTTGAAGACTTGATTATATGCCTTCTTTACACTTACAGATTTTGCTATTATTGGAGATACTTCTTTGATATAGCTGAACGCTCTTGTCTGTTCACCGTCGCCAAATATGGTAAGCGGTTGCTTCAGCATTATCTGGTTCATGAATATGCCTATTACATTGCGGTATTTGTCTCCTATATTCTGGTTCTCTCCGTATACGTTATGCGGCCGGAAGATTACATAGTTTAGTCCGAACATCTCATGAGCGGCTTTCAAATCCATTTCCACTGCATATTTTGACACACCATAAGGATCCTCAGGCTGAGGCGTCGTCGATTCTTCCATCGGAAGCTGGTTGCGTCCATACACTGCGATGCTTGAGGTGAATACGAAACATTTTATCTTATGTTTTATTGAAAGATTTATAAGATTTATAGATCCTATAAGATTATTCTCATAATTGAATCTCCTGATGAAATGACTTAATCCTTCGGCTGCGTAGGCCGCCAAGTGATATACATAATCGAATTTCTCTTCATCAAAAATCTTTTCCATAAGGTTGTTGTCCGTCACCGACCCTTTGATGAATCTGGCTCCTTTAGGGATATTATCCTCGAATCCGCCGCTTAAGTCATCAAGTACAACAACATCAAAATCCATATCTATAAGATCCTTGGCGACATGGGATCCTATAAACCCTGCGCCTCCGGTCACGAGACATCTTGCTTTTTTTGTCATATCCATTTTATCCTCACATTCTCAAAATATCTTTTTTTTCTCACAATATGCCTTTTTTTCGGGTATGATGCTGTTTTCTTCAATCGTATACTTTAATATTCATATCTTTCTTTAATATTTTTTGATTCTTTAGTCCTGCTCTCCGAAAAATAATACTATAAACCCGCCTTTTATCTCCTGAAAAAGTTGCGTGAACGTCTTTATCTTCATTATCCTTCTGACCATTATTTTAAGTCTGATATAATATCTCTTATGCGCCTCAATATATAATTTTTTTATCTCCCTGTTCGAGATTGTAGGAAGTTTCAGGACTTGATCGCTGACATTAAAATTTTCCCAACTCTTTGTTTTCAAAAGATAATTATTCCGTTTAGCCCAGTCATAGAATTGCGTTCCGGGATACGGTGTCGCTATGTTGAACTGCGCAGTGTCTGAATCAACTGTGATTGCGAAATCTATGGTTTTCCTGCACGTCTCTATAGTATCACTCTGATTCCCGAGCATATAGCTGCATCTTGTCGATATTCCGACTTTTCTGCATGCATCGATTGTAGGCTTAACATCATTGATATTAAGGCGCTTGTTTATGACTCTCATGACATTCTCATCAGCAGTCTCGACGCCGAACAGTATGAGATGTAGCCCAGAAGCCTTCAGTCTCTTCAGGTACTCCATATCTACATTTCCATCCCTTGTGATGGCATCAATCCTTGAAAAGCATGTCCAACTTATCTTTATCTTGTTTTTCTTGAGTAATTTACAGAATTCAAGGACATTCTTCTTATAAAGCAGGAAATTATCATCATAGAACTGTATCTCTTTTATGCTGTAGTTGTCGACGAGATATTTTACTTCCTTGATTATGTTCTCGGCGCTCCTGAAAGTTATCCTTTTCCCCAGATGGAAGCAGTATGTGCATCTTCCATTACAGTTCCTTGAGGAGACTATTATCATTGCAGGAAGATTCTCATAAGATCCTAATGGGGGCCTGTATTTATCCATCGGTAGGAGATGATATGCAGGGATTGGAAGAGTGTTCAAGTCAGAGATCTGCTCTCGTAAATCATTCATTATGACTTTTCCTTTATTCCTGTATACGAGTCCTTTGATACTTTTCAGATCCTCACCGCCTGCGAGTTCCCTGAACGTGAATTCTCCTTCGCCTATTACAACATAGTCTGCATGCTTTATGGCTTCTTTAGGAAGTATTGTAGGATGCGTTCCTCCAAGGACTATCTTAGTATCCTTGAATTCCTTCTTGAACCTGTCAGCCACGATATATGCATTGTGTATCAAGGCAGTCGTAGCTGTTATACCGACATAATCAGGATAATAACCTTCCCTCTTATATCTTTTTATGACTTCAATGAGTCCTTTAAGATCAAGCTTTTGTGCAGTGCAGTCTATATACTTGACTTCATGGCCTTCATTCTCAAGGACTGCTGCTATGTATGATAGTCCGAGGCTAGGGTAGCAGCTGCTTATCTTCTTCCATAGGTTAGAATCAGAGGATATTATCCACGGCGGGTCTATGAGCAATATTTTTTTATTCATCTGAACACCAATCAACTGATGGACTAGTCCGTAAACCTATATTTCAATAATGTCCATACGGCCTGTACGCCATCCTTCCATTTTATCTTCTTGCCTTCTTTTGAGGATCTAGGATAATATCTTATCGGAACTTCATATATCTTTATATGTCTTTTCGCGACTTTAGCAGTCACTTCAGGACAGAATTCAAACCGCTCGCATTTCAGAGGTATGCTCTTTATGACTTTTGAATCAAACACCTTATAGCATGTAGGTTCATCAGTTAGATGTATGAAATATATCATGTTGGTTATCCATGTCAGACCTACGCCCCCTATAAAAAATGATAGTCCGGAATATTTCTTATTTCTCTTCTCGAGTCTTCTTGAACCATAGACGACTTCGGCTTTGCCTTCCATTATAGGCTTTATGAGTCTCTTATAATCTTCAGGGTCATATTCAAGATCCGCATCCTGTATGATCACTATCTGTCCTGTAGCATATTTTATGCCAGTCCTTATGGCTGCTCCCTTTCCCTTATTTCTTTTATGAACGAGCACTCTTATGTTAGGTATGCTTCTGAGAACTTTTACAGTATTATCCTTAGAACCATCATCAATGCATATTATCTCTTTCTGTATCGGCAGTTTGACTTTAAATACCTTATTTAATAATTTTTTTACAGTCTTTGCCTCATTATATACAGGGATTATGATGCTAAGTTTCTTTATATCCTTTCTTGCGACCATTTTATCTCTCTATCTCTCCAGTTCAAAGCCTATACAAACTATGCATACTAACGAACTATATATGTTATATTGCACCCCTTCAACTAGTGGCTTTGTTTATCCTTTGATTAAAAAGTTTTCGGTCAAGAATTGACATCAAGAACAGTCTTAATCCCGTTATGATTTTATAGTTAACTTTAAATAGAATTTGATGTTCTGTCTAGAAATATGGTCTAGGAATATAATATGAAAAAAAAATCTATTGATTGGACTGCGATATTATTGATATTGTCTGTGCTGGTGGTCTTGTCAGCTTATACTAATACGAACGTCCTGTTAGGTGATAGCCAAGGTTATGCCGTCCTAGCGAATAATCTGATAACCTATAACTCGTATACTCTTGATGGTATCACTCCGCATGTGCAATGGACATGGGGATTTCCGATATATCTCGTCCCATTTGTAGCCATATTTGGTGAAATTAATGGCATGATCATAGGAAACATCTTTGCAGGATTATTATTGGCGATATTATCCTTCATCTTTTTCAGGCTCTTCTTCAATAAGATCCTATCTGCGATATTAACGCTTTTATTGGTTTCAAGCCCATTCGTCTTTTTCTTCATAAAGAATCCTCATTCAGAGATATTGTTCACTTCCGTAATCTTAGGGATAGCCATAATATTATTCAAGTATTATAAGACACATAAACTTATATCAAGCATGATCATAGCAGTATTGATAGGTATAACTGCCAATATACGCGCTCCAGGTGTGTTTGTCCTGTTGCCTGTAATATTTTATATGTATATGTCGGATAGGTCTCAGTATAAGATTAAAGACTCTCATGCAAAAAAGATTTCCAATAGAAAGGATAGATTGTTAAACAAACTTAAGACGGATTACTCCTGTTTTTTGAGATATGCTATAGTCATCGTGATTGCTTTAGCCATAAGCAGCATATGGTATATCAGAAATTATATTGTTTCTAAAAGCGTTACATCATATTTGGATGTGAGCAATAGTCTAGGATTCAACTATTCATTCAGCGCCATTTATAATAATATAATATACTATTTTAATCCAATCCATACCGTGTTTCCGGTTCTGTTCATCTTTGTTATTTTAGGACTGTTTGTAATCTTTAGAGTCTTTTGTTACGGTAAGAAAGATTCGCGTGCCGCAAAGATATCGCCTTCAGACTTTGATGGTCCAATGACATTTACATTACTTTTATTCATATTCTCATTGATGTCTTTCTATTTCTTCTGGGCTTATCATTCATACAGATTTTTTGTCCCTATAATACCTTTTGTATTGGTTGTTGCAGGGATGGGGATAAATTATGCTTATGCAAGATACAAGGCCGTTACAGTAGTGTTCCTTGTGTTGGGCGTTGTCATAAGCACTTTTTTCTTGGCGATATTTTCTTATGGGTCTATCTATGATTTTACAGAAAAGATAGGGTTGAATCCTTTTCCTGAAGACAGCAATTGGTTCTGTCAGTACCAGAATAATCTGGATTCTCTCGTCAAGGAACAGCCTCAGGTATTCCATGGAAATTCCACAGTATTTATGCTTGGAACGAATACGATGTTTGGTGCACAGGGGATAGATTTCTCAAGTCTGGTTTGGTCTAAGGATAAGGATCGTTTTGGAGATGTAAGGTTGGTGGATAAACTACAAGATGCTGAATATGTCGTTGTCGTATCGCCTGAACAGGCGAAGGATTATGATTTCAGCAGAGGATATTCTGTTGTGGCTCTAAAAAACAATCCATCAATAATCATATACAGGAAGAATTGATTCAGGATTTGATGATTTAGGGGTTTGCCAGATGTGTCTAAGACAAATAATTTAGACTTGATTCGATGAATACCTCTTATATTCTAGAATTATATCTTGGAGTGATATGTTTGTTCTTATCGAATCTACTGATAAAATTTATAAAAACACCTTTGCTTTGATTGACATGGACATTATATCTAAACAGACAAAGTCTGAAAATATGCTTGCTTTGCAGCATGACTATAAATATAACAGATCATACAGGTTATGGATATATTCTGAGATAAAATCTTATTTTGGCAGGAATATACTTGAGATAGGCAGCGGCATAGGAAGTTATATAGAAATATTTTTGGACGATGGATATAAGAAGGTTGTGGCATCAGACATATTCCCTGATTATCTGAGATATATCCGAAAAAAATATTTGTCGAAGGGTGTTGAAACGATGGTTGTGGATCTGGAATCCGCAGCGAGCATCGCCAGTATAAGGAAGAAAGGCGTAGACACTATTGTCGCTATCAATGTTATGGAGCATATAAAGAATGACAAAGATGCTTTTAAGAGCCTGAACAGGGCTTTGCCCAAGGGAGGAAGATTGATAGTGTTGGTGCCGGCTCATATGGCTTTATATTCTGATTTCGATAGGAAAATAGGTCATTTCAGGAGATATACGAAAGACAACCTCTCTAAAAAACTTAGATCTGCTGGCTTCAGTCTGGAGAACACAATTTATTTTAACTCTTTAGGTGCATTGGGATGGTGGGGCAGGTTGAAGATAATGCATTCGAAAAACATTGGTGAAGGAGATTCGAGAATTTTTAATATATTAATACCTTTCGTCAGGTTCATAGACAAGTTTATACTAAGAAAAAGAATAGGTATCAGCGTGATTGCCGTCGCAAAAAAGATATGACTTATCTTAAGTCACGGATTTGAGCCTATGCTTCAGAATTCTTTATAGGTTTTCTCGACTATCCTATTCCAGTCCAGTTCTCTCTTCAGGAATTGATTCCCTTGAGCGCCCATCTTCTTTGCAAGCGCAGGATCTTTTAGCAGCCTGATTATTGCAGCAGATAGTGCCTTTGTATCTTTCGGCGGTACGATTATCCCTGTCTTCCTGTCAATCACAACTTCGGGAAGTCCGCCAACCATCGTCGCTATCATAGGCTTTCTGAAATGATATGATATGGATGCGACCCCTGTCTGTGTCGCTTCAGTATATGGCAGCACCACGAATGAACTCCTCTGGAAATATTCTGACATGCAGGGATCAGGGACGTATCCGATATGTTGTTCTACATATTCTTTTCCCAAGGATCCTATTTTCATGGAGTAAGGTCTAATGTCTCCTTCACCTGCTATTATGAGCCTGAATTTAATTCCTTTTTTCTTTAGTGATATCAGGGAATCCAGAAGGTAATCAAGTCCCTTATAGTCCCTTATCCTCCCGAAGAATAATATATTATCATTTTCCGTCCTGAATCTTTCTTTAGGAATATTCTTTTCAGACAGAATGAATTGGTCTCCGAGCCTTGAAGTGACTATTTCCCTCTTGAAACCCATGCTCTTGAGGATCTTAGTCTGGTATTCTGAAAGGGTGATTATCTTGTCGGCTTTTCTTAACAAAAATGCCGTCGTGAATTTTATCATTAGAGTGGTTATGATACCTGCCTCTCCACTGTGCGGCTGCACATCATTTATGGTGACTATCTTTTCTTTAGCTTTAAGGAAAGGCCAATACATGACATACCACGGGTGTATATCAAGGATGTTTATCATGTCCGGATGTGAAGAATTAATCTTTCTTATAAGCCTTATATGCTGCAATATGTTGAATGTCAACAGCATTGTCTTGAGCGCATCCGGAGGAGCTTTAAGCTCTATTAATCTAACCTGTTCTTTTAGCATAGATTTATCGCTATAAGAAGGCAGGACGAGCGATACATCATGCTTATCCGACAGGCAGTTCGCTACAGTGCATGAATATGTCAGAGGTCCACCCCTGCCGTTGAGACCGATGAGGACTATGCTCTTCTTTTTTTCTTTTGATGTCATTGTGATACCTTCTGTAGTGACTTCACCAATATTTTTTTGGAATTATTCCAACTGAATAGCTTATGGATTTTTAGCTTGAGATCGATTGAGAATTGTCTGCCTTTCTTTTTATCTGATAGTAATGTGATTATCCTAAGGTTAAGTGTCTTGACATCCTTTGGCTTGATTATATACCCGTCCTTTCCATCATCTATTATCTCGCGTGTACCGCCGACATCAGTCGCAATGACCGGAACTCCTAAGGCTCCTGCTTCAAGTACGAGTGTCGGAAGACCTTCAGCGTATGATGGATTGACGAACACATCGCAGATGCCTATGTGCTTCATTATCTTCTCCCATCTCGTATCAGTATTGAATATGGCCCACGGATAATCTCTTTTTAATGTCAAGAGATGATTGCCGTCTCCCATTATGAGAACTTTCACGTCAGGGATATCTTTGGCGGCTTCAAGAAGATCCTGAATCCCCTTAGCATATATTATTCTGCCTGTATACATTATTATCTTCTCATCCTTGATTCCTAAAGATTTTTTCATAATTCTTTTTTCCTTGGATGTGATCTTTGCTGCAGCAGAGATGGTCTTCATATCGACGCTATTGTATATGCATGAGGTCTTCGCCTTAGGATACAGATGCTTGATGAATCTCTCCGATGCATGGCTTATCCCTATGCATTTGACGCTGTTCTTGATGATATATCGTCCGAAGATATGATCATACCATGTGCCGAACAGATGCATCAAAGGGTTCTTAATCGGAGAATGCTGCGTCCCATGCTCGAAATGTATCAATGGTATCCTGAATTTTCTTGCGATATGGCATCCGATAAGTGAAGTGTTGAAGAACCTCGTCTGGGTTATTATGTAATCAAACTTTTTCTCTCCAGTGTTATCCTTGAATATCTTCTCGATATTTTTGTATTCTGATGGCCTGATTACAGGATATGCTTTTCCCATGATATTCCAGCATTTGAACCTATATATGTCCATGCCGAATTTTCTCTCGAACTTTGCAGCGTTATCGCTATTGGATGTGATTATCGTCACATGCACATCCTTGATTCCTGAGAATAAGTTCTGCACATATTTTTCCACTCCGCCATTATGCGGATAGAAGTATGCGCAAAAGACAGCGATGTTCATCATAAAACCCCTAGAGACAAACAAACCGTAAGCTTTATAAATATTATTAAAATCCTTCTATTGGACGGTCATAGCAGATTGGTTACACCCGATCCCATTTCGAACTCGGAAGTTAAGCAATCTCACGTTTCGTTGTGTACTGAGCTTATGCTTGGGAAATTCGGATCGCTGTCCACTTTTTTTATATTTCTATAATATATTTTTTTAGTGACTTCACGTAGTGAATGTCGCTCGCTTTTCCCGAGGCGCAAAGAAACGAAGTTTCTTGCGCACAGGAGGCACTCCTTGTGCTTTTCGCAAAAGGCTCATGGGGATCTGATGTCCACTTTTTTTATATTTCTATATTATTCTAATACTTTATTCGTTAGTTGAATCTTGACATATTGTCTGCTTCCGCGTATATAGAATTATATCTCTTTGGCGTAGTATTATTTATATGCCCTGTCTGTTTTCATATTTTTGATGCGTCCGATCAATTCTTCACTATCTGTCACCGCCGTCCCGAACTTTTCCACGACAATTTCAGCTGCGCAGTTCGCTATTCTAGCGCTTGTTTCAAGATCCGCTCCTGATGCAAGACACATTGCGATGGATGCTATTACAGTATCTCCTGCTCCAGATACATCGCTGACTTCCAATGCCTGCGAGGGTATCAGTGTATATTTTCCTTCCTCAAACAAGGCCATGCCCTTGGATCCTCTAGTTATAATAATATTTGTTTTATACTTGGCACGCAGTATTTCACCGACATCTCTTATATTGCTATCATTTATGTTCTCTATCCCGCTCATCTTTTTTGCTTCAGTCAGGTTCGGTTTCATTAAGTAAACACCTTCGAATAAAATGGCATGTTCTGGTTTTGTATCGACTATTATCCTGACATTGTTCTTGCCGGCGACATCTATAAGATATGTCGCTATTTTTTTGTCTATAAGCCCTTTATTGTAGTCTGACACTATGATCAGATCGACTTTTTTCACGTATTCTGCTATTGTATCATATATCCTATCTCTTTGTTCTCTAATAGGTTCTTCATAGTCCATTCTTGCTATTTGTTGCGGCTGTCCTGACGATTTGGATATGATCCTCTCTTTCATGATGGTTTTTACATCATCCATCTGTGATATTCCTGAACATTCTATATCATAATCCCTCATGAGAGACATGAGTTTATCTCCTTCTGTATCTTTGCCTATTATCCCGACAACGTATACCTTTGCTTTGAAACTTGACATATTATGAGCAGTGTTTGCAGCGCATCCTGGAACATATCTTTCACTCGTGATTGCGATTATAGGTACGGGCGCTTCAGGGGATATCCTGTTAGATTCTCCTATAGTATATTTGTCAAGTGCTAAATCTCCTATAACCAATATCTTTGTTTTCGAGAAATTTTTTATTAATTTTTCAAGGTTATGAATCATCTTAGACCACTTGAAAGTTTAGACATAAGGGTTATTTATAAATATTTCCATACTCTCGGCTCCTTTCAAAATCTCATTTCATTCGACTTTTTGACCACGCTCGCACAGAATAGTTATAGCTTCTTTAGTCGAGTCTGGATTAATAGAGTATTATTTTTATTGCTCGCTAGGTGGTCATAAAAGACTTTTTGAAAGGAACCTATGCTCACTCTCTAGTTGTTTTCCATTAAATTAATAAAGTGTTTTTGTTCTTCAGGCTTTATGAAGATATTCATAGTTATAGCTGCATATAATGAAGGTAAGAGCATATCTAAAGTCGTCTTAGGTCTTAGACGTGCAGGTTACGAAAATATAGTCGTTGTGGATGATGGAAGCCGTGATGATACTTTTGATTCTGCGATTCGTTCTGGAGCTATAGCATTAAGGCATGTCATCAATCGAGGTCAGGGAGCGGCCTTGAAGACAGGCATGGAATATGCCTTGCGCAATGGGGCTGATATAATAGTGCATTTTGATGCTGACGGCCAGCATCGCGTTGAGGATCTTGATGCCATGATAAATCCTGTGAAGAGCGGAAAGGTCGATATAACTCTTGGAAGCAGGTTCCTTAGGCCTGTCAAGATGCCTTTTTTCAGGAGACTTACATTGAAGATTGCTGTACTTGTAGTCTGGTTTTTCTATGGCGCGAGGATGACTGATGCGCATAATGGTTTTCGCGTGATGAACCGCAAGGCTGCAGAGTCTATAGAGATAACTTCTGACCGTATGGAACATGCTTCGCAGATAGTTGAAGAGGTCAGAAAGAAAAATCTTAGGTTCAAGGAGATTCCTGTGACCATAGTATATACTGATTATTCGATGCAGCACGGTCATGGGGGGATACTTCAGGCATTCAAGGTATTTTTCAAGATGATGTTTAGAAGACTTATAGACTGAATTGGCGGGATTGTTTTACGAGGTAAAAATGGTCATGAACAACATATTCGCGAATATAACATTGATACAAGTATTGATCATGATATTCGCGCTCTTTGCATGGAGCAGGGCTATTCTTAGGCTTAAGAGCAAGAATATAGGCTTAGGCGAATTATTATTCTGGAGTATAATATGGATAGCAGTGATAGTTGTAGCATTGTTTCCTGAAATAATATCGAACCTTTCAGAGATTGCAGGTGTTGGAAGAGCGGTAGATCTGGTCGTGTACGTCAGTATAATAGTCTTGTTCTATCTCATATTCAGGCTATATGTCATTATCGACAGCAAGAATCGTGAAATGACGACTTTGGTGCGCGAACTTGCGATAAGGGATGCGAAACATAAGGATATTTCCGCTTCGAAGATCGGGAAACGCAATATCCGCAGGAAGAAATGAGAATAGTTGGAAATAATTGGAAATAAGTGAGAATAATTGAGTGATATGAAAAAGAATCAGTGGATAATATGAAAAAATATTCGGCAAAAGAAATCAGCAAAAAAGATTCTGCTTTAAAGGAATCTTCCTTGAAGAAATCAGCCTCAAAAAGAGTTCTGGTCATCGGAGGAGCAGGATATATTGGAAGCCATATCGTAGATGCGTTATGCGCTGCTGGCCATGATGTCACGGTGTTTGACAACCTTTCATCAGGTTTTGAAGAAAATCTTGATAATAAGATAAGAAATAAGGCAAAACTTTTCAAGGGAGATATAACCAATATTTCTGACTTGGATAGGGTATTCTCCGGAAAATTTGATGCTGTATTCCACTTCGCGGCCTTGAAGAGCGTCGGTGACTCGATGGAAAGGCCGGAAAAATATTCCTCTAATAACATCACAGGGACTCTTAATGTCCTGAATACGATGATAAAATATGGTGTGAAGAACTTCGTGTTCTCCTCGACGGCAGCGGTCTATGGCACGCCGAAATACCTTCCTATAGATGAGAAGCATCCTGCAGATCCTGAAAGTTATTACGGCTTCACGAAGCTTGAGATAGAAAGGTTCCTTGGGTGGTATTCAAGATTGAAGGGCATACACTTTGCTGCGCTAAGATATTTCAATGCTGCTGGTTATAGTTCTGGAAAATGCATGGAAAAGGATCCTGGAAACCTTCTTCCGATAGTTTTGGAAGTTGCATCAGGACGAAGAAAAGAGCTGCAAGTCTATGGGAACGATTATGACACGGTGGATGGTACTGGCGTGCGCGATTACATCCACGTCCTTGATTTGGCTGACGCTCATCTTCGAGCGATGGATTATATAATGCATGAAAAGAAGGACCTAATCGTGAATCTATCCACACAGACAGGAAGCAGCGTGCTTGAAGTGGTCCATGAGGCTGAAAAGATAACTGGAAAGAAGATTGCATACAGGATTGTTCCAAGGAGAGCCGGCGATACTGCGACTGTTGTAGCATCATCAGGTCTTGCAAGAAAAATGTTAGGATGGGTCCCTAGACATTCATCCATGAAAGAGATAATAAGTTCGATGTGGGGAGTATATAGGAGATAATAACGAATTAAGTTTAATTCTATCATTCCGAAATATTTACACTTTACTATACTCTGTCCATTCATCGAACTGTTTCTTTGCATCTTCTATAATGTCAAATATTTTTGCCATAGCGATAAATGAATTACCCAATCGGAGCAGAGCTCCGGGGTATCGCGATAAAAGACCATAGTTTTAATTGATTTTTATCGCGACCTTGATTTTGGATGTAGTCTTTCATTGCATTAACATCATAACCGTCTCCGACGGTATCGATATGACCTCCTTCAGTCCAAAAATGACCGCCCCACAATTCCTCTTTAATTCGAGGCAATTGTTTGAATAATTGTTTTGCAGTTATACTTTTACAAATTTGCATAACTTCAGAAGGAGAATATCTTGGTGCAGCTTCAGCCAAGATATGCAAATGATCTTCATCGCTACCTATAGCGTGAAATTTGAGGAAATACCTTTCCTCAATGCCCTTAAAAATTGTCAAGAGACAATTTTTTATTTCATCGTCAATCAAGTCTTTACGATATTTGACGACAAAAACCATATGATAACGAATACGATAACTACAATGACTAGCAAATTTAACTTCCATAAGTTAAAGAAAGAAGTCAAATATAAAAATTAGACGGAGCAGAGCTCCGGGGTATTAAACCCAAAACAGGAATAAAGAGCGAGGAGTGTCCAAGATAAATTATACTCCTCCTGAAATAAATATTCCTGA
>Ga0265323_10000337_pt1 | contig 26780 bp, 21 predicted proteins | sample 41225metaG_FD_193580 | JGI IMG/M metagenome (GOLD analysis project Ga0265323, IMG submission 193580) | Rhizosphere microbial communities from Carex aquatilis grown in University of Washington, Seatle, WA, United States - 4-12-25 metaG | ecosystem: Host-associated > Plants > Roots > Rhizosphere...
TAATAAGTTCATCTTCGATTGGAATATTTTTATCGCTTTGAACTTCAAAGCCACGATATCCACCTTCACCATTTGATTTTTCTTTACGAGGAAGGGCCAAATCATAGTCAGTACCATCATTATCAACAAATTTAATAACCCCAAACGACTTTCCAACAACATCAACTTTACCGAATTTTTGTAAATGATTAATTAAATAATCAATATCTGTTTTACCAATAACTAAATCAATGTCTTTATTTGGTTTATTTAAAATAAGGTCACGAACTGCTCCACCAACCACATAAACATCTGATTTTAAATCATTTATTAATGATTGAATAAATGGTTTTTGCTTTAAATTATTTACAAAACCAGTAATTTTATTATTTGATTGAGAATCATCTTCAATCATTATTGATTCATTTAAATTATGTTTTTTAATTAAAATAAGATATCCACCATCACCATCTTCACCAATAATTTCGCCATTATTAATATCAAATTCATCGATATCTGAAAAGTCATCTTCATTAGAATATCTTTTTGCATCCTCAAATGTTTTTGTAATCCAGACAATATCTTTAGCTGGATATTTATCAAGTTCTTTTAATTTTTCAGGAGTTATATTAAAATCATCAACATTACCTAATTCTTTCATTTCAAATCTAACAACATCACCTGCAGTAGTTCCTTTAGATTGAATGAAATTAGAATTCACTCTATATGCTTTTCCAACATAATTTTCTTCATTAATTTTTAATTTCTTTTCTGGATGTTCCTTTGTATAATTTTTTACAAATTTAGTATAAATTTCTTCACTAACATCACGACCAAAACCATTTTTTACTCTTTCTCTAAATTCTACTTCTGCTTTATTGGCAATTTCATGTGCACCATCCTTACCTTCACCATCATTACTATATTTTAAGCCATAATATTTCATTAAATGTCTTTCAAGTGTTTCATGTAAAAGTATTGCTCCTAAATCATCTGGTTTTATTATGAATACATCATCAACCCAAATTTCATCTTCTGGAATATGTTTTGCATATTTTTGCTCTTTCTTTGGTAAATCTAAATCAACATAATGGTGACCACCATCGACCCATTCATCAAAATTCAGTCCCGGATTTTTACTTCTTACATATTTACCATTAATTGCATATACTTTATAGTCATCTTCTTCAAATAAAAGAAGTTTATCGAGTCCATCATCTTTATTATCTTTTTCGATTTGTTTTTCAAAATCTTTCATTGATTGTTCATTCAAATTTTTATTATTGTTTTTTATAAAAAAAGGTATATTTTTTTCTTTAAGTAATTTAATAAATTTATTTTTAGTATCTTCATTTTTTTCTTTTGATGGATCATAAATAATTTTTATTAAATATTTAAACAAATCAAGTTCTTCATTAGGTGGATAAAGTTTAATTTCTTCTTCACCGAAATGTGTTCCAATCAATTCATCATCACTTCCAGTTTTAAATTTTATATTATCTGCTTTAATTTTATTAAAATCCAACACAAAATTAGTCGATAAATTTTTATATGTTGTGCCTTCACTATCTTCTGTTGGATGATAGAATATTGGTTGAATTTGTTTTACTAAATTAATGTTTGTTGTAGTTGATACTCCATTACTTTCTCCACCACCCATAATATGCCCATCAAATATTATTGATCTTGCACTATTCGTTGTAGTTATGTGATATAAATATCTACTATTAATATCACCCTTAAAACCATATTGATTATTATTTTTATTTCTTTTATCAATTTGTACTTTTTGAAATAAAAAATATTTTTGTGATTTTTCTAATAAATTTTTGAGTTTATTAACTTCTGCAGTATAATTATTATTATCAATATCTGACATTTTCTTAAACACCTCAACTTGTTTGGGAAACCAACCTGTAGTTTGATTAAGTATTGATTGTAAATCATTTGGTGTTAAGTATTTTGAAAAATATTTTTTTTTAATTTCATTAGCTAATTCATCAATTTTTTTATATACTTCATCTTGTTTTTGTTTAAGTTCATCATTTTCTTTTGCATATTTTATATGTGGTTTATCCACTTCATTTACATTTACCAAATCAGGATATATTTTATCATTAGGTGCTTTATGATACCTTCTATTAATATATTCCTCAATTGATTTATCATTATAATCTAAAAGTTTTCCTATTTCATATGCTTCTTCAGGTGTTTGGTCACTTACGTATCCACCATGACTAATCATAATTTGATTTAATTTTTCTGCATTAGCTTTACCTCTAGGCGTTTGACGATAAACAATATGCATATCAATATCATGATGATCTTGATTAATCTTAATTAAACCAAAATTATTATTATTTGCCATTTCACGTAATTCAGGATTTATTTTAAATGATAATATGGCAACATCTTTTTTCCCTTCAATCATTTTTTTTATTGCATCTTCATCTCTATATGCATCACTTGCATCAATTTCTTCATTAATTGATTGTTCGTTTATATAATTTATCAATTTTGCTTTTCCTTCCGCATCATTAGTCCTTAATATATCGCCTTTACCACCATCCACATAATCCAAATAAATTATATTATTACCATACTTAATTAAGTCAAAAAACATATTTTTGAAAACTTGTTTTACTCTATCTTTGGAATATCCATATAATGATAATTCACCACGATAATCTCTATCTAATTTTTCAAATACTACTCGAACCCAACCATCTTTCATAGCAACATCAAAAACTCTATCATAATCCCAACCAAAATCTTTGTCTTTATATATTCTCATTATAAAACCCTTATGATTTAATCTTTGAACTTTATAAAATTGGTCATCTGGTGATACCCATGCCCAGAAAGTTTCATTTGGTAAATATGTTTCATCAATTGATTTAAGATTTAAATTATTAATATCACCTTGATTACAAGCAGTACTTGTACCACCATTACCACCTAATCTACATTTCTTTTTAACTTCAACTGATTGGCTATTTGGCATAAATGATTTTGTTCTTTCATCGACAGAAAATTTATCATTTGTTGCATCGCTAACAACATGATGATATTCTAAATCTTCTTTTACATCTTCTGGAGTTGTAGGAATATTATTATCTGTAACTGGAGATGTATCATTAGTTTCATATGGTGGAAAATTATCTTGACCAATTGAGTTTATTGCTGAAAATTTTGAACTACCGTCTTCATTCACAGTTAGATTTTCGGCATTATTCGGTTGTAAGAAACCATTACCGAAACCGACATCAAAAAATGCAATTGCTCCACTTTTCTTATACCCAAGATTATCTGGATTATAATAGTCCTTACTTTCAATTCCATATTTTTCAACCTCTTCAGCAATTCTTAATATACTATAAAAAAATTCCTCATCTTGTGAATTTTTTGAAAAGTAATTTTCAACAGTTTTTTTATCAACATTACTATGATATCTCAAACCATAAAGATAATATTCTAACACATCAGAAAATCTAACATTCATTATTTTTTCAAATGCAAAATCCATTCTATCAAATAGACGTTTAAATTCTTGTGGGTCTGTCTTTAATTTTTCTAAAACAATTGCATAAGTTTTGGGAATTTTATTATCGTTTTCAGAATTAATAGTAAATACGTTATATGGTTGTGCAATATATTTTAATGGTTTACCAATTAGTGATAAATTTTCAGCAGCTTCACTATTATCTTTAGTTATTTTTAATACTTTATCATCACCAATATCATAAGCAACACCAAATTGACCACTTCCAAGAAAAGTTGGTTTATTATATCCTTTTACATTTACTATTTTATTAGCTATTGTGTCTGCAAGACTTCTATTATAATCCTCATTAAATATTTGCTCATTCTCTGGTAAGAAAACAGTATTAATATCATTTACTTGGGGTTCAGTTATACCAAAATATCCACCTATATCAAAAAATTTTAATATATTGTCTTCATATCCAAGATTTTCAAGATTAGTATAATCATCAGATTTAATACTATAACTTAATAGTTCTTTTTTAATTTCAAATAATCCAATCAGCCAATTATATGTTTGCTGTCTTTCGATATCCGATATATTAACTTCTGTGTTCTCAGTAAGTATGTTTTTTGCCAATAAAATAATATCATTATAATTAAATTTCTTTTTCATCATAACATAGAAATTCACAGCATTCATATTATTTGGTTTTATTTTATTGATAACATCAACATAATGATTAAATTTTTCAATTGGTTTATCTGTGATGTGTCGTTCAATTATTCCAAAAAATGATAGATTTTTTTCTGTATCAACAATTTTATATAAATTATAAACAATTGCAATGTGTATTGGCTTTACTCTCATTAATTTTGAAGCAGCGTCTGCTTCACTTATATCTGTTGATAGTTTAAATATTTTTGTATCACCAATATCAAATGCAAAACCATTTGAACCACTACCTAAAAATTTTAACGTATTTATTCCTAACTTTTCAGTAAATTCTTTAGCAATATCTGTCGCATAATTTCTATCAGTTAGTGTATATCCCTGCACTTTTGGTGATTGTTGTTCAATATTTTCATTTATAATACTAAGTGGTTCTCTATCATAATAATTTTGTGAAATAAGATAATTTTGAAGTGCTAATAAATTATTATAAAAAGTTTTCTTATCTTTTACTTGACCTAATGTTTCTTTTAAATTATTTACACATTCATGAAAATTATCTACAAGTTGTGGCATATTATTTATTGGCTTGTTTGGATATATACTTCTTTTTATGATAAATTCTTTAAATTCTTCATTTATAACACCATCACCATCTCCAACACCATATGGAATTAAACCCCACATACCATGTCTTTGATCTTGTCCAACATTACCTATATCTGAAAGTATATCGTCATTTCCATCTGCAAAATTATATAGCTCATACATATGATATTTTTGCTTTCTTTGTGGACTATAATATGTGTCATACACTTCGTCATTAAGTCCATAATCAGTTAAGACTATACTTGGTTGACCATCACGAAGAACTTCTCCATATGAACTTGGTCTTCCCATATCGCCAGCAAGTTGACCATAATTAGCAATAAATTCTGTTAATTCTTGTGCAAATTCATTTTCATTAAGTTGTTCAACAATTTCTTGTTTTTGACCAAAAAGGTTACCCCTACCTCTATTAGATTGTTCAAAATTTCGTACATATTGGTATAATTCATTAAGACTTGGAATACCTGTTAATTGGACAATTCTTTTTTCGGTTACTTTTTTAGCTTTTTCAGAAATTAACCAACTATAATCATCATAATTATCATATACTATTGTAACTATATTTTGAGCATCATTATAATGTCCAATATCTGCTTCTGCTGAATTTTGTGCAACACCTTTAGTATTTTTAGCTAATTTTAAAACTTTTTGACCATCAATATCATAAACAATTCTACCAGTACCACTACCAATTCTTGTAAGATATTGACCAGCATATTTTATTTTACCTGCAAAAGATTTTATATTTAGAAATTCTGGTAAGAAATTCTCTTTAAATTCTTCAAATGTCATGTAATTGATAATTTAATTATAAATACAAACTTAACAATAAAAAGAATTATGAAAAAAGTGCAATTATTTTTGCTCCTTTACTTTATTTTTTGATTGTATTTCTCGAATTGTTTCGTATACTAATGTCTTAATCATTTCACGATTTTCTTGTAGCACTTCTTTAATTCTTTCAACTGCATACATTTCAATGATAGTACCTTTAATTGCTTCTTCAACAACTGGACCAAAATTATCAATTAAATAATTATCAACAATTTTCTTTACATTTTCAACTAAATAGCCTTCATTAATTTGCATTGGCTGTCCAGTATTTGAATTATATGAGGGTATTCCAGCATTTGTATTCTTATTTGGTGCAATTCCAGCAGACATTGCTTCTGAAAGTGTTTGTTTTCTTTTAACTTCAAGGTCTTTATATAATTGTTCATCTCTTTCTGGAGACATATCAATTGTTTCATGTATTGTTTGACGTTGAACTGGTGCTACCACTTCATTAATTGGAAGTCTTTTTGATTCACCTTTCTTTACTGCAACTTGATTATCTACTGTTTTAAGTAAATTTGATGAAGCATTATCTCTACCAGTTTTAAGTGATTCTAATAATCCATTTAAAAATGTATCTCTTGGTGTTGCACCAATATTTGTTTGACCACCCAATGAGGAGGGTGCAATATTTTTTTCTCTCTTACGATTATCTATTTCGGTTTTAAGCTTATTTAAATCTGGTTTTGCCATTTTATAAAATTTTATACTTTTTTATAAATACTTTATTGTTTAAAAAAAGTTTTCTTTTGAGTTGGAAACTTTTCAATTTCTTTTATAATTGTTGTTTTTTTATTATCTATCTTAGGTTCTATCTTAGGCTCTAACTTAGGTTCAGATTGTTTTTTCATTACCAAATTTTTTTGTTGATTAATAAAATTTTGTTCTGCAGGTACTGTTGTTTTAGTATTTCTAACTAATTTATCATAAAGATTGGTTAATTTTCCAACAATTGCTTCTGGTGGAAGTTTATCTTTTTGAGCAATATCAATAATATGAAATTCACCTTTTTTATCAATAGCAACTAAATATCTATCTGGTGATTTTTTCATAACTCTCTTTGCTACGTCATATAATTTTTGAATATCCTTTGCTGTTGCATCTCTTTTTTTCTGTCCAGCATTATAGAATTTTTTAAATTTATTTGTTTGTGTATCAAATTGTGATTTATCTACTTTTGTTGCCACTACTGATGGTGCAGCAACTTTACCTAATCCTTTTGTCTGTACAGATTTTGGTTCTTTAGGTGAAACAGAAGCAATAATATTTGTCATTTGCTTATCATTCTGATTATATAATGGTGGTATCATTACATTCCCATCTTCATCAACAAATCGTTTTCCTGTTGGGTATGCTGAAGTAATTTTATCAATTAAAAATAATCTCCAACCAGCTTTTTCTCTACCATCATTATCTCTATGATATTCATGATTAATTCTTTTTCTTGGACTATCTGCTCTAAGACTATCACTCTTGCCTTTATCTTGCCAAGCTCTAAGTACTTTATTTCCAGCAGTACTTGTTCCCAATACAAATGGTCTTATTGTTCGATAACCCTTTTCTATTGTATCATCACCAGAATAATAAATATAAATATATTCATAATTTTGAATAGCATCAACAATATCATTTTCACCTGCACCTTCTTTTAGAAGATGACGGAAATTTTTAATGTTGTTAAATAATATTTTTATTTCTGTGAGCATTATTAATTATGCCGTTGCTGAACAATATTCATGACCCGGATAATAACGAGCACTGTTTTTTGCAATTGAACAATTTCTATCTGCAATATCTTCATTAGTTCCAATTGAACCACCCGGTACTTGTGGGTCTCTACCTCTACAATCACCATCAGAAATTGTATCTTTATTTCCTGCACAATATTCATTGCCAGAAGTGTAACCATGACAACATTTATTTCTAACTAAATTTTCATCTCTGAAACTTGCACTATTTGTTAATAGTCTACTACTATTGTCTGCCGTAATATTTGCCATTTTTTTGTGTTTTAATTTCTTTATTATTATTTATTATAAATAGTTCTGAATTAGTTATTTTTCATTCTCATAAGGCTTGAACACAATTGTGATATATTCTATTAAATGTGGTACAGTATCCAAATATTTCATTTCAGAAATGTCGTACCAACCATATTTTGTATTTTCATCATTTAATTTAACATCTGTTTCTTCGCCAGCATATCTACAAGCAAATATATGTTCAATACTATCTGTATGTCTTTGAATGGTAAATGTTTTTATGAATTTTTTAATTTCTAATTTAGTTTCTTCTTTAATTTCTCTCTCAATTGCTTGTTGAGGTGTTTCATCTTTATTAATTTCACCGCCAACCAATGACCACTTATTTGGCATCCAAATTTTACTATCATCTGCTCTTTTAAGTAAAAGAATTTTATTATCATTATTAACAATTACTGCTACAGCATTTTTTTTTAATTCTTTCTTCTCTTCATTTAGTCTTGGTGTTTGATATGGTTTTAATTCTGAATTAGGATTAGTTGCCACAATTTGTTTAACCCTTTTTGACCTTTCTACACCAGCACGATCTTGATTTAATGTTTTTTCAATAAATGCTTTCATTAAATCACCACCAGCAAGAGCATATTGATTTTTATCATCTGTTTGTGGATTAAAATAATCAAAATAATTCTTTAATCTCTTTAATGCTTGATATGTCAAAACACCGTTTTTAAGTATGAAGTTTGCCCTTTTTAGACCATTACTGTTTGAAGTTGATGCTTTTGCCACTTCAATACTTTTAAGTATGTTTTGTGGGATATAATATGTTTTATTTAATAATTCTTGATTTGCCATTATGCCATTATATTAATTGTAGATTTATTTTGTATTTTTATTATATCATTAATTTTCTCACAAATAATATTAATTTGATTGTCAACATCTTTTAAAAATTCTTTTTCTTTAATACGTATTATATGACAATTATGTTTTTTCCTTAAAAAATTTTCTCTATTTAAGTCACGTTCTCTTTCTTTTGTTTTATTGTGGTTAATTTCATCCCATTCGATACATATATTATATTTTTCAATATATCCATCAACCCAATATCTTACGAATTTCTTTTCACCACCATTTAATGCATGCTGAATTTTAATTCCCAATTTTTCTGAAATCATATCTAAGTAAATTATCGAATTTGCATTATATGATGGAACACGTTTTTTCCAAATCTCACCATATCTTTCAATAGTGGTATTCATTATTTTTTCACTAATTTCTTTAACTTGTGATGGATGTTCCACACCATATTTTTTTAAAAAAGTTTCTTTCATTTTTTCTTTAATTTCTAATAAAGAATTGGGGTTTTCAACTCCATATCTTTCTAAACATGTTTGTTTTCTTTTTTTAATGACATCTTCATTTAATGAACAATTTTCAACACCATACTTAAGTAAATTAGTTTTTTTTGTTTTTTCTTTAGTGTCGGATGATTGTAAGTTATATTCAACGCCAAATTTTTTTAAACATGTTTGTTTTTTCTTTTCTTTAATTATATTGGATTGTGAATTATGTTCACAACCAAATTTTTTTAGCGTTGTTTCTTTTATTTTATTTTTTGTGTCTTCACATAATAAATTTGTTGTTGTGCCAAATTTTTTTAAACACGTTTGTTTTCTTTTTTCTTTAACTTCAGGTAATTGTGAATGATGTTCAACACCATATCTTTTTAAACATGTTAGTTTTTTCTTTTTAATTAAATTAACAATATCATTATTTACACATTTTCTTGAACAATATTTTATATATCCCTTACTGAATTTATCATATTTAAGTGTGTTACCACATATACATTTTGGTAATTCAGTTATATTATTCACATAATTAAATAACATTTGCCCCCAATTAGTAATTTTAAATTTTTCATTAAATTTAATAATATTATTAACCTCATCAGGAAATCTATTTCTAATTTGTGAAATTCCTTTATATTCACCATTAAGATAGTCTAAAAAATCGTTATACATTATTTTCTCTCCAATAAATTTATTAATTTATCAATATCTTTTTTATCAAGTTTATTGATTAAGCCAGCAACCTTTTGAAGTTTTTTGTCTTTAATTTCTTGATTCTCAGATTTTTTTGATATTTCATCTTCAGATTTTTTATTAACTAATTTATCTTCCTCTACCTTAGATTCAGTAATAGAATTTATTTCATCAATTGGTTCTTTAAATGCTTTTTTCAAATGTGGTTGAATTGCTTCAATAATTTTTTTTGCCCATACAATATCTTCTTTCTGACATTCCTCTGAATGAAATTTATCATCAACAGCTTTTCTATAATCACTTTTTAATTTATTTGGATTTCTATAAAAATATTCTAAATCCTTAATATATTTTCCATGAATAAGTTCAGCTAAATCATTTAATAATTCTTTTTGTTCTTGATTCTCCTTTCCTTCAGCGAAACCTAGATTAGAAAAACCAAAACGACCTAGCATATCATATCTGAAAGGTTGTGTACCAATTTTAACATTATAATCTGTAGTATTATTAGCTTGACTTTCTAAATCATTACCATTAGTGGGTATATCGTTTTTACCAATTAGTTCACCATTCGAATCAACTATTTCAAGTAAGTCTTTCTTTTTTAATTTCATAAGAATATGTTTTGATATAAATACTAAATAATTGATATAAATTATTATTTATCTTAAGATTCTACATCATCAACATCTAAATATTCGCTTACTTCTTCATCAATTTTACCTTCTTGTTCATTAACAAATTCTTCAAACACAACATTCGAATTTTCTATTTCAGCAAAAACTTGTTCCATTGTTGAAACTAATGGAATTCCAAATTTTTGTTTAAACTCGATAAAATATTTTCTTCTTTTTTCTTGTTGTGCGCTAAGAAATAATTCTCTATCGGTTTTAGTTGTTAATTCACTAATTTCCAATTCTTGAATTTTCTTTTGATTTTCTTCTCTTTGTCTATCTAATTCAATTTCAATTTGGCTTTTAGGTATATCTACATTACTTCTTTTTATTTGAATATAAACACCATTATATAAACCAACGTGATAATCACTACCATCTTTAACTAATACTAAGTCACCTTCCTTATATTCATCATTTATTGATTTAATTTTTGGTTTATTACTTACAATCATTTTATCATTTAAGAACTTTAATGCGTCATCATATATTTCATAATGAACACGATATTCATCACGCATTTTAAAACCATCCCAAATTTTTCTTGGGTCATATCCTGTTTTATTCCAAAAATCAACTTCAAGGTCTTCTAAGTGCATTGATTCATCGAAATCATCGAAATCAAAGTTTTTTAACATTAAATCATAACTAGTAAATTCATTTTTCTTTAAATCACCCTTTTTATCAATTTTAACTAATATTTTTTTCTGAATTTCTGGGTCAAATCCAACTAATAATGTTTCAACTCTTTTATTAAAAGCATCTAAATATTTTTCATAATTATAAACACCTGTCATATTAGGATTTTCAATAAGGTCTTCATTTTTAATTAATGTAGCACAATATCTTTCTTTCTCAGTTTCTTTATCCACAATTTTACGTGAGTCACCATGTGATTTTTTATAACCACTATTTACATAATAAACAACACTATCTAATTCAGGTTCTTGTGGCATATAATTAGCAATTAACTTTATCTTATCATCAATAGTTAGTTCCTTTTTAATTCTTTCGAGATTTAATTCATCTTTATGTTGTTCAAATAATTTTTCAGCAATTAATTCTCGTTTTTCAATTAATAATTCCATATGTGCTTGCATACCTTTATCTCTACCATTCTTATCTTTACCTCTTTTCTTATATGCACTTAAAGTAGTTTTAATTTTACTCTTACTTGCAATTTTCTTTAAAGGAATTTGCATATAACGAATATCATCAGAATAATCATGATAATATTTAACAAATTCATTACCCTTACCATGAAGAATTAATTTTAATCCATTATCAATAAATTCTTCAATATATTCTGGCATTGCTTTAGATTTAATGGTATTACCAGTTAATTTGATTTTCTCTTTCATTTCACCTGTCTTTTTATCTTTAACTAATGAAAGCGTAGCATAATTAATACGTGCAAGATTTAAACAAGAAGTACTTTTGCCATCATCGTCTACACTCATGTAAGGTGGCTTCATCTCTTCTTTATTATATTTCTCAATTAATGCACCAATACCAACTTTACCACCATATTGCCACATTTCATCAATTTTTCCTTCTGTCTGACCATCAAATACACCATCATCAGTTATTCTAATTGCTGTTAATTCTGGATATTGAAAGTTAATACCGTCAGTAACTGCCAGTAATGCAATACAACCATATTTACTAAACCAATTTATTGCATGTCTTAAATGAATTCTACCTACACATGTAATTCTTGCAGCACAAACATTATCCGACCAGTTAAATGATATGTTTGAACCTAATGCACCGAACAATGAATTATTCAAAATTTTGATAGGCAACTGCTTAATTTTCGCCATTGATATGTCTGTTGGTGTAAGTTCACCATTCAGATATTTGATATGAATTTCAGGGTCAATTTGCCTTAATAATTCAACTTCTTCTTTATCTAGTTTATTAATATTTGCTATTTTTTTATAAATATTACGTGTAGTTGTAAGATAAAGTAAAAACTTTTTCATTACACCTGTAATATCAAACATTGGAAATACTCCTTCAGTTAATTGAATCATTGGATAAAGACTTGCATAGTCAATCTTTATAATACGTTCAGAATATCCAGTTTTAAATGTTCTAGCTAAACCACCACTAAACTTTTCATATTTATCTGGACATGGAATCGCTAAATCATTTTCATAACTCCATGCTGTCATAAGTAAATTCCATATTGCTGCAGTGCCCATAGTACAAATACGTTGATAAGTAGTTGGTACTATTTTAGCAAGCATAAATGACGATTGATTATATAATTCATCTACCTGTTCTGTTTCCCAAAGGTCATCAAGAAGATATTGTTTTACTAATTTCTTACCATTAATAAAAATATTTAAATTCTTTGGTTGTGCCTCTACTTTAAACCAATTAATAAAATTTTTATTTTCAGTAAGATATGTTTTTCTTAATGTTTTATATTCATCATCACTTATTTTATTTTTATTGATTTGAAGCTTATATAAATTCTTAGCAATTTCTTGATACTCTTCAGGAACTTGAACATAATTATTTTTTTCATCGATGAGGAATATTTTATTTTCAGAATAATATCTACCAATTGAATTGTCTTCCCCTTCAATATATGTCCTATTTGGTTTAGCAATCTTTTCAAATTTTGCTACATATTTTAATCCAGTTTCTTTCAAATCACTATTAACTGCTGCAGTTCTTTTTGTTGCATGAATTATATCAATTATTGAATAACCCCACATTTCTGTAGCAGTATATTTATCTGAAGTATTACCATATTTAACTGAAACATTACCTCTTCTTTTTAATAATACTCCTTCTTTAAGTCCTTGTGGTAACTCAGTTAAATCCATTTTAAGTATTTTTGCTCTACCTAAAATAAAATCAAAATCGAATGTTTCTGAAAAATATCCAGAAATAACTGCAGGTTTTAAATGGTGAATTATATTAAAAAAATCTTGAATTAATCTAATTTCAGATTCATCATCATTAACTTTATCAACTTCTAATATTGTTTCAAAATCACGATTATCTCTAATACCAATTGCAAATACTCTGGCTATCTGATATCGTAAACCAGTTGTTTCAATATCAAATGTTAATTTATGTACATTTTTATATTCATTATATCCTTTATAAAGCCTAGACTGTGTTGAAATAAAAAATTGTTCAGTTGTTCTTGGTGAATAAAAACAATCACGATATAAATAAATTGCTTCACCCTTTTTATCATCTTTAACTATTTGACCATCATCGTCAGTTAATTTTTCATATGGGTCAATTCCACCATCCCTTAAATAACTCAATATGTCATTATATGACCTACTACTGGTTATCTTAAAACAATAACCTTCAACTAATCTTTTTTGATTACCAGTTTTTAATGGTGTAATAGTAATACCATATTTTATTTTTTTACTTTCAATATATTGCTCAGATTGATTTTCATATAACTTAATGTTTAACCTTGAAATGTCTTTCATGTAGAGAAATGGCTCATATTTAATACTTTCAATTCTCGGTTCTTTATTCGGTTCACTTATTACGCATTCAGCATGAGATGTTCGAGGATCGGTTTCAATATTCGTAACGTACCTTAACTCTTCATTATACCCTTCAAGAAAACCTTTAATTTCGCTAAGTATATTTTGTTTATTCATTTTCTTATTTTATTAGTTATGTATTAATTCTTCATTATTATCATTATTAAAATTAAATTCTAATTGAATTGGTGATAGTTTAGGTTCATCTGATGAATTTAAATATTCGATACCATTGATATTATAAATCTTATATCCATTACATAATAAAACATATGCATTTTGTTTTATTAAATTTTTATTATATCTATTAGGATATTTATTTAAACCGTAATAATTACTTGATATAATGTGTTTACATGGCACACATTCACAACAAGGTTCATATTCAATTATTTTAGCATCTATTGAACCAATTATTTTTGGCATTTCACAAGAAATAATTAAATCTAAATATTGTTTTGGTAATTCATTAGCAATTTCTTCTTTTTTTATTTTAACTAGAGGAAATGTTAATGGTTTTATGTTATCAATAATTGAAGAATATGAATTATATATTGCTTGTATCTCAGATAAATAAGAAATTGCATCATCATTACTAACATAAGCAATCTGTATTTCATCAAAATTCCTGCATTGTAAATATAATGCACCTAATATCCAAATAGGTAGTTGTTTAAATTTTAATTCATCATCATAACATGAATTAATACAAATATTCATTAGATGTTTAATACTTTGTATTTTCAACTCAGATTTATTAAATTCTTTCGAAAATTCTTCAAATAATAATTCAACCCTATTTTTTTCAAGAATCGTTTTATTTCTATTGTTCTCAATTTCTACATAAAATGGATATACTTCATTACCATCATTGAGATTTTTCCAAACCAAGTATGTTGAATCTAGTCCACCTGAAAAGAAAATAGCTATTTTTTTACCCATTTTTTATTTTATTTGTTAATGTTCTTGTTTTTGGATTATATTTATAAGTTATGTTATCTAATTTAAATTCATTGGTCTTTAATACTGCTTTTATGTCTTTCGGAAATACACATATCATCCACATAGCAGAAATTGGATTGTTGCCAATAAGCTTAAAATAACCATCTCTTTTTACTATATCAAAATCTAAATATTTAACGTCATTTTGGTCATTTAATATATCTTCTAATATATTTGCAAATGCTGCATAAATATCGGGTTTCAAGTTAATTTCTGAAATATCGTTATCGTACATTATTGATTGGAACAATAAATCTCGAAATGGATTGTATCCCCACGAATAAGCATTTCCCATATCTTTCATTTTTTATGTTTATTTTTAATAATTTCAATTAAATCGTTAATAATACTTTGATTAATATCTGATTCATATTTTTCCCCATCAATTACTTGTGAAATTTGAGACCGTTTGGATTCTATCAAATTAAAAACGTATTCGTCAATAGTATCTTTATATATAAAAATATATGCATTAACTGCATTTTTTTGGCCTATTCTAGAAACTCGATCCGTACACTGATCTAAAGTTCCGGGATTCCACGGTATTGTTAACATACCGACTTTACTGGCTTCTGTTAATGTTAAACTTTCTTTTGTTGTTCCTTCACTACCTAAAAATATTTTAATTTTTCCGTTTTCATTTTGAAAATCTTTAACAACATTATTTCGCTCAGTATCTGATTCATCACCTGTATGAAGTCCACTTAATTCAGGATATTCTTTATGTAGTTCATATAAACTTTCCTTATAGAAATCAATTGCAACAAATTTTTCACCACATTCTAATATTGAATCAATTAATTCTTTTACATTATTAACTTTTAAATGTGAAGTATATTCCCTTAATTTACCCATAATTGATAATGGATTTGATAAGTTTTTATTTACAAACTCATTTGCAACACCAGCTTCGAGGTCATAATATATTTCATATTCTTTTGGAGTCATTTCTAATACAATTCTTTGATATGTTTTTTCAGGTAAATCTTTCAGAACTTCAGATTTTTTCTTTCTGTAAATATATGGTGCAATTTTATTAAATAATTCATCAAATTTAGTTAAAGTAAAATCAGTCTCCCATCCATAACCATCTAAATTATAATTCATTCCACAATAATATTCATAAAAATATTTTTGTGTTGCAAAATCAATTGGTGAAATTTGATGTAAAACACTATATAATTCTGCTATTTTATTAGGACATGGGGTTCCACTCATAAACACTTTTGATACTTTTTTATTTTTAAATATATCATCCTTAAATATTTTCTTAAAATTTTTATATGTGTTTGATTTTGTTGATTTTAAATGATGTGATTCATCACAAATTAAACAATCAATTTTTCCAATATTTAATTTATTAAATTTATTTTCTACTTTATTAAAATCTGAAGAATTAAAATACTCATAATTTACGATAATAAATTTAGCATCTTCAATACTACACGTATTTTTTTTACCAATAATAAATGCATTTGAATTTGTGAACTTATAAATTTCATTATAATAATTAAACTTAGCTGAGTTGGGTGTAATAACAAATACTTTATCAAAAGGATTCATTTCTACATATGCTATTGATACTAAGCTTTTTCCTGTACCCATGTCTAATGCTAAGAGAAGATTTCTGGTTACATTTAAGAACATTGTGCTAATTATTTGGTGAGGGTAAAGTACCACATTTGGTTTTAAATTCTTATGAACAACATCTATATATTTCTCATAAGTTTCTTCTAATTCCTGCTTGTATTTTACCCACTGATCTTTTTTAATATTTAAATCAGCAATAAATTTACGTTTTTCAATTTCACTTGCTTCAATTTTTTTTATTTGGTCAATAAATATTTTACGACTATCTTCATTACCGAAATCAAAGTGAATTTTATCAGAACCTTTATATTTTTTAATTAAATTTAATAATGAAGGTGTAGTTACTTCCCATACCATCATACCTGCATTCCATTTACGAGTTTCTTCTGGTAAATTTTTTATCTTTTCAATCAATCCTTCATTGTATTGAAATCTAAGATAATATGCTTGTCTTTTTGAAATTCGTTCTAGATGAACGATAAAAACAGGTACTTGCATGTATAACATTAATTTTATAACACACAAAGATAATTAAAAAAATCTAATTGTCAATTAATATTTTAAATTACTATTGTCAATTAAATTACACTGGTTTTTGTAATACTATCAGAAATAATTGTATTAATTTTATTTAAAATGATATTAATTTGACCATCAATATCATTCATAAATTCGTCTTGATTGATTTTAATATAATAACAATTAAAATTTTCTATAATAAATTTTTCTTTAATAATATCTTTTTCTTTAAATTTTTTACAATTATGAAATTTTTCATTCCATTCAATACAAATATTATATTTTTCAATGAAACCATCAATCCAATATCTTACAAATTTTTTCTCACCACCATTCAATGCATGTTGAATTGGTAAGCCTAATCTTTCCGAAATCATATCTAAATAAATTATTGAATTTGCATTATATGTTGGTACGTGCTTAAGCCAAATTTCACCATATCTTCTTATTATTGTTTCAAGTCCTTTTTTTGCAATTTCTTTATTTTGTGAAGGACAATTAACACCATATTTTTTTAAATTTGTTTGTTTTGCCTTTTCTTTAACTTCTTTATTTTGCATTGGATTTTTAACACCATATTTTCTTAAACAAGTTTTTTCAAGTTTATTTCTAATTTCTTTATTTTGCATTGGATTTTCAACACCATATTTTTTTAAATTTGTTTGTTTTGTTTTTTCTTTAATTTCTTTATTTTGTGTTGGATTTTCAACGCCATAATGTTTTAAAGATGTTATTTTCTTTTGTTCTTTAACTATTTTACTCTGAGATGGAAACCTAACACCATATTTTTTTAAACAGGTTTTTTCAAATTTATTTCTAATTTCTTTATTTTGTGATGGATTTTCAACACCATATTTTTTTATGTTAGTTGCAATATATTTATTTTTGGAACAATTACGAGAACAAGCATAATAATTACAATTATTGATACTTTTAATATATGAATAATATACTATATAATTTTCCTTTCCACAAATATCACATTTAACATGAATTTTTGTGTGACTTGTCTTTATTAAATCATCAATTTTAATGAAAAAACTATCACCAAATTTAGTAAAAATATATTTATTTATGTAGTATTTTTTATTATTATAATTCCAAATTATTTCAACTTTTTTATCTAAAATCATTTAATGAAAAATATTAAATTATTGTTGTTTTAGTAATACTATCAGAAATAATTATATTAATTTGCCCATTAACTGGAAATTTTATCTTTCCGCAGCCTCCCTCATCTCCAGATGAAATAAAATCTACAACAAACTCTCCATAGAATCTACCAACTTTTCTAGTATCTTTTAATCTGAATTTATATGTTAATGTATATTGAGCTTCACTTGGAAAATTAGATTTATCATTATTGATAACTAAATTTGCAGCTACATTAGCTATACGATATAATCCTGTATCTGAATCAGTCATAGAAAAAGTCACAGCTACGTTTTCTAACATATCTGGAGTAATACCATATTGCTCCAATGTATGTTGAGTTAATGGATATTTTAATTCAGGTAATGTACTATCTTTCTTAATAAAGAAGTTACTAATATCGAACGTTGAATAGTTCATTATAATACTTGTTTATTAGATTCAGTATTGACGTTATCTACTGGTTTAGTAATTTCTCCTGTTTTTTCCATTGGTTTTTGTACAAGTTTACCACCAATTGCAATACTTACAAGAAATACTACAATATCCATTGGAATACTAGTTCCTTTAATGGTATTATTTATAATAATAAATCCTGCAATTAATAATAAGTATGTTCCTGCTAACCTAATCCAAGACCTTTGTCCCGGAGTTTCTTCAAAAAATCCTGTTTTCATAATTATATCTTTTTATTATAAATACTTTTATTTTATAAAAATATTATAATCATCCAAACAAATAAAAAGTTCCAATATGAATAACCTTGATTTTATATTTATTTTATATAAATATAAACCCTTCCAGTTCCATCAGTTGCTGCTTGTGTCCCATAATACATAACTAATTTCCCATTATCTAATTGCATCATTGATGGTCTATATACCCCAGACCACGGATAATCCCCACTTATTACTGTAGGCGTATTATTGGGAACTGTAAAATTAATTCCATCAGTGCCATATGCCATCCATATCCCAATCGGATTAGGAGCAGTAATTAACTGTAACCAATACTTGCCCTGATATAAAAAAATATCAATATGCCAAGGCTTTCCAGTTAATCCCCCCACTACAATTGTTTCTTCATTTGTAAACGTTCCTTCCAACGAAGTGCATCGAGAACGTCTGATTTCAAAATTTGGGTCGGTTCCTACGACATAATAAATATAATAGTAATTATCTATTTTTATTACTGCTGGCGAACGAGGGAATAAAGGATATGATGGTAATTGTCTATCATATCGTTCAGTCCATGTAATACCGTCAGTTGACTTTAAAGAAACCATTATCCCATTATTACTTAAGTCATAGATGGGGAAAAACAGCCTAGTTTAATATCTCCAAACAAATGATCTTTTAAATATCTACGGCCTAAAATTGATTGTTTAAAATAGTTAATAGCATCAATCAAACTTTTCTCTGCCGTGAATACACAGGCCGAATGATTAGGAATTGCATCAAACGGTATTTCAGGATATTCTATTTCTTCACCCCTGCGGATCATCCAGTCTAAAAGTGTTTTCCCTACTGGATTTATTGTATCTCCTGCTTTCATATATTTTTATTTAAGGATAAGTTGTACCATTTACTGTAAAATTTGTTATTGTTTTCCCACCAACCGTACTCACTATTGTTTTTCCTGTCGAGTTAGTGAAGTTTGTTATTGCAACATTTGAACAACTTGATGAAACAAGGATCGAACTTGTACCTATTACTTCGGCAGTATGTGTCCCTGTATCAAATGAAATATTGGCTAAATCTGCGGCACTTGGTGGAGTTGTCGGATAATAGTCTTGCCCAAAAAAGCATATAATAATACTTACTGGAAAAACAGGTTGTGTTTGATCCTGTAATATGTCTTATATATCCACCATCACCGGTAAGAATTCTGAAAAAACTAACCCCATCATATGTCGCATAAATATTTGTAAATGTAATAGTGTCTGTACCACCACCCATATATGACCTATTAACAAAACTGCCAGCGTTAAAGTCAACTAAAGCGATTCCATCATCACCAGTATTTAATTCTATATTTTTAAATGTAATTTTACGACTACCGTGACCAATGTCTATTCCATCCTGATTTGCTATTCCTGTTTTATAAGCAACTGAGCAATCATGAATATTTCCATTACGACTTCTCTGAATTAATAAACACCAAGCTTCATAATCTTTTAAGAATATACCTGACAATTCAAAATTTGTTACATTAAGAAAAAAACCGCTTAGGTAATGCCATGATCTCCACCCCGAAGTGCCATATGTAGTACGTCCAGTACCATCATTATTATTTTTACAATTTTGCGACAATGTAGTATTGCCTAATGATATTATTTTTATGTTAGAATTTCCAGTACTGTCTTTGTTCCTGAAAATATTATCATATGTCCCAGCATTTTGAATGATAGTTGCATTATGTATGTAAACTGTTTTATTTGATGGGATAAGTATAGATGATCCAATTTTAAATTTACCATTTTGAAGTAAAATCGTATCTGCGTTGACCAATGCTGTATTTATACAAGTTACATTATCTGTAACACTATCCCCAATAGCACCGCACTGAGCTAGATCAACCCATTTATTAGGTAATGACGATGGATTTGGATCAACCGTAGTATAATCTAAAGATGTCATCCAAACATCATCTATTGTTATTAATGATCTTACATTTGCACCTCCTGTGTATGTCATTAAGAATTTTTTATTGGTGCCTAAATTATATGTTTGTGTAGTCCCTTTCTGAACCCACGAAGCACCACCCCAAACCCAACAGGAAATATTATTTGAGGCATCTAATTTTATCTTTATTATCGCATTTAAATCAGCTATTCCTGTCGCTGTATAACGCGTTGTCCCGCCCTGAACTATTACAAAATCCCATTTCCAATTCGTAAGATCGCGGGTCAAACAGACCCGATTATTATTATCAACATAAATTGGACAAATTATTGGACTGACTCCAATCGGGAAATTCATATCAATTGCAAATTTGACTTGTCCTGATGTAAATGTTGCGACTGAGGCAATATTATCTGCCATAAATGAAGTAGTTCCAACACCTGTAACCATCATCTTTAATACCTGTCCGCCATTTGATATTTTACCGTCTTGGACAAATGTTACTTTTGTCGGGTCAGGATTTGTAACTGTCCATTTTGCAGCATTAATTGAACTTCCAGAGAAATCGTCATGTAGATATACTGTACCCGAATAAGAGGAACTGTTGCCTAAAAAACTAGATAATTGGCACTTCCCTGTTATGCAAGCAAACAATAAAATTGGAATGATGTATTTTTTCATAAATACCTTTTATAATATGTTGTGTAGCTAGTCCCGTTATATAAGTACCAAAAAACATAATAGTTTAATGTGTTTAAGGTATGATCAAAAGTGAGCGTCCCCATATTGGTACATGCTGTAAGGTTGAGATCATGAGTTCCATCCCCAACAAATATTATATAATATTCAGAACCCGAAACTTTTGTTAAGTTTGATAAAACAATTGTCAAAGCAGATGTTACACTATAATTATTTGCTATAGTTTTTGAATGATTAAATCTTAATGAATCAAAAACTATATTTGAAACAGGATATGAATAGTTTACTTCTGATAGAAGTGTATTTGTAAAATCGTTAGTAGAAAGTCCTTTGCCAGTTACCTTATCTACTTTTGTTGAAAGTAAACTATTAGCATTTTGATAAGTTTCTAATCCTGTTGCACTATGAGAGGTATCAGTATTTAATACTGTAATCCTTTCTCTTATTACTTTATTTGTGACAGTATCAATAAATAAAGCCTGTGTTTTAGTTGCTGCAATAGTAACCGAATCCTTTGGAATCGTTACACTTCCTTTAATATTCAATGTAGCCTGTACCTGTCTTGGAACTTTCTGTCCAAAACAAACACCTGAATAAATAAGTAGTAATATTATTATAATCTTTCTCATATCTTAATAGTTTTGACGTTTAAAATCACAGGTCATTGTTGCTGCTGTTCCTGTATTTGTTGTGGTATAACCTAATTTCAAAGTGTTAGAAACTCCAGAACGATACACCCCGTTAAATGTCACTCCTGTACTTGCTGACTGGATTAAATCACCGGGATCAATTAGGTATGCTGTGCCTGTGTTTAATATTTTCATTGAACCATGTGAGTATGTTGTGCCTCTTACTATATTGTAATCAATATCTATTGAACGATTATAAGATAAATCTCCTATTGAAATGCTGTCAGTTGCATTGTTTGTTAAGGTAAATGGGATTCTCTGCTGATATTCTGGATAAATATTTGGAATATTTATATAAGTTCCCACTCCCGGATTTGATAAATCCTTTGTTAATGATGCAGGATCATAAATAGATGTATATGCTCCTGTAATTGTTTGTGATACCAATTTAATTGGTGAACTTGTACTATAATTCCTTAATAAATATTTAGTATTTTTTAAAGAAATATCATTAACTTCAGCATTAATGGTGCCCGAAGACGTTATTTTATTACTAAATGCTATATCACAATTTTTAAATAAAAAATGAATGCCAGTTGTTTTTGGAACAATCCCCACATCTCCGATGTAATTTATAGCCACATTATAATTTGAAAAAATTAAATCACTCATTTGACAATAATCCATCCATCGTAACCCAATTGTTTTAGTTGCTGCTTTATTTTTAATTACACCATATGTTATTTCGCAATGTTCTGTTGCAACAATAACTTCTTGTGTAAGAACATTTAAATAAGTATTTATTTTGCTATTTGCTATTCTAGTATTTAGCATTGACAAATTAAATCCAGTAGTTTGCCTAAAATTTAGATTATCTGAACCAAAATATACACCGTCAATATGTTGAGAATTAGGGAACTCAATATTGCAATTGAAAAATGATAAAGAATTAGACTGCTCATAGTTTAATATTTGGTCAGAAAGTATCGTAATTGTTGTATAATAATCAAAAATATACTTTTGTAAAGTAATATTATAATTTGGTGAAAATATTGTATCACCTACATTCCCTTCAATTGGGTAGGTTACAGTAGTTGTCGTTCCGAAAAAACAACCTTCTAATATATCAGTTGTATAAGGTGTCCCCGTATATGTAAATGTATTTGACATAATTTTTGTCATAGTCAATGGAGTAGCTCTCATATTATAGGTGCCTTTAATTTGAACCCTCGGAGAAGCATACCAAAAATTGGTAAAATTATTTAGTTTTACTATTTCTAATTTGTCATTTATGGACATAGTGAATGTACCAGAATCCAATTGTACAGTGACAACCCCATATAGTAAATAAGGATGAATACTTTTTAAAGCCTTATTGATTGTAGCATATGGATGTGAGGATGTCCCATTTCCTGTAATATCTGATCCCGGAGTTTGTGGATCAGTTGGCATTGAAACATATATGGTTCTTGCAACCCACTCACTTGCTGTATCAATACCAATTTTATTGCCGTTTTTCATCAAACCTAATTCAGCAGTGACAGTATTTGTCGAAATCATTTTACTACCATCAGGAAATTTAAGTGTATCTTCAATAGTAATTGTTTTTTTAGTTTGGTCAAGAGCTTTTATACCATCAGTTTCAACTTTCTTAAACTTTTGTCCAAAGACCAAGACTGGCATCATAAATGCTAATAAAATTAATATTTTTTTCATAATTTTCACAAATTATTTTGAATATACCCTAATTGTTAATAAACCATCTGCTTCTGGAGTTACTGTTATTCCAGTTAAGTTTTTATTGCTAAAAGCAACTGGAATTATTTGACCATCAGCCCAACTCCAAATATAATCATAATCAGAAACTGTATTTGGAAAAGAAAAATCAAACCTAGTAGCACCAGTTGTTATTGCTTTAGTAATGGTATAACTATTAATTGTACCTAAATTACCAGTACTTCCAATTTGAGTGTTACCACTTAATGTTAATGTACTACCTGAAGTTTGTTCAACATTCTGATTAGTTAATTTAATTTTTGTACTTCTTAATGTCATATTTTTATTTTAATATAAATAGTATTATATGAAGAATGTTTCTTTAATATAAATACTTATATCATTATAAAATATTTGTATAGTTTTAATGTGATAATTTATATTATTTTATTTCTGTTTATTTACTGCTTCAATAATTTGATTTATATCAAATAAATTTACTGTGTCATAAGGAAACTGCTGAATCATTCCCGAAATGTCATCATTCATGTACGAAAATTTATTAAAATTATTTATTATGTTTGCATTAGGTAAAATATTAATATGTTCCTCATATCCAAAGACTTGAGGGCTGTTACCTATCCAACAAACAGTGCTTTGTAAATTTAATGCTGCTGCTGCATGTGCTGCAAAACTATCAATAAATAATCTTTTTGTGCTTAATGGAAACACTGCATATAATTCTCTTAATGGTAAATTAAGTGGTTCAACTCCCTGTAAATTTGGTTGATCGGGATTTTTTATGTGAAGAATTCTATATGATTTAGAAAAATAATTTACAAGCTTCTGTGCTATTTCTATTGGCATATCCCTATACCAAGATTTTTTCGAATACTGTTGACCCCCGCCTCCGTGAGTCTGAAGAAGCATTATGGGACGAGAATCTGGTTTTATTTTATCTTTAGCTATTTCGAGTTCTCTTGGATTTAAATATAGTTCTGGTTTATAACCATCATAGGGAACATTAAACATTTTACACCAAGTTTCAGTTAAATGTTCTTTTCTTAATATATGATTAGTTTCATTATAAGGGTCATGTTTCATTATAATTGTATCATCTTTAATGTAGTCATCCTTAAAATATTGAACTTGACCTTGTAAATAAAATCTAAATATATTGGGATTATTAAAAAACGAAGCATCCCAGCTTCCTACTACAATAATTTTCCTATTGGGGTATTGTTTTTTTATTGCACGAATTACAGCAGTTGCTTGGATATTCTTACCGTGGCCCCCAGAAATTTCAAACACAACATAAATATCATTTTCTTTTATTCTATTATCAATTACCATAAATTTCTTATATTTTAATTATTAATCATATTATTTTTATATTTCCAAATATAACCACCTGCTGTTTTATATTTTCCATTTAAATTTGCAGAAATAGAAGTTCGCTGAACATTATTAATTTTAGATGCTTCTTTTATTGAAACATATTCATTCAAAAACATTCCATTCACATCAAATTTTAATACTGCTTTTACGTATAATTTTCTTTCAACAATATATTTTTTTGGTTTTTCATTAATATATGTAAACATATAACCTTTACACATTTTAGTTTTATGTTTTAAATTTGTTGTTATTAAACCAACAGTTATTGTTAATATTTTTGCTGCTTCAGTAATTGAATTATAATTAGCAATTAAATTACCATTTAAATCATATTGTGATATTGATTTTCTTGTACGATTTTCTCTATATTTTATTATTTCTTCCGGTACATTATTTTCATAAAACCACATATAGCCGCCAGCTTGGTCATAACCATTCATTCTTAAACATTTATTAATTAATTTTGATTTTACTTTTGTTATTTTTTCTGCCTCACCCTGACCTTTAAATTTATTTAAAAATTTACCTTCTAATGAATATTGTAATATTGAAATATTTTTTTTTGCTACTTTTCTATATTTAATATTTTTAATGCCATCCATTGAAGTAAACCAATAATATCCTGCTGATGATTTATTAATTTTTTGGTTTAATGCTTGAGATATTTTAGATATACTAACCATTACTGATTCTGATGCTTCGGTTAATGAATTATATTTTTTCATATATTTACCAAATTCATCGAATTGAAATACTGGTTTTGAATTTTCCTTACCCATTGTACCACCGCCATCAGTTAAATTAGTTAATTTAACTCCTTCTTCTCTATATTTTTTAATATAAAAAATCTCTAACCTTTCGTGTTCATACATATTTAATTCTTCATTAAAAATATAATCACACTCATCAATTACTTTCATTTCTGGTTTTAATTCACAATATAATATTTCATCAATAAAAATATCTTTATTTAGGTTATGTTTATATTTAATGTGTTCTCTTAACCTTCTTTTCGGATTACTTGTATATCCCACATAAAACACATTATTATTTCTTGGATCAATTAATACATATATATAAAATTTCCTTTCTATCATTTATAATTTTTTATATTTTTTTATAAATACTAAAGTAATAATCAAAAGTTGATGATTCTATAAATTATTTTGATAATTATATAATAAAAAATGGTGAAAATTTCTTATCACCATAATGATTTTATTTATAGAAAATCAAATTTAAATATTAATTAATAAACGCTAAACTAAACCATGCATTAAGAATTGAATCATACATTAATTCTAATGCACCATAATTTGTATTAATTATTGCAGTACTAAAACCATCAATATTTTTACCATTACCTGATATAGTAATATTATTTACTAAAGCATTATTGCTAACATCTTTAATTTTAAATGCTTGACCATTAATTGGTGAACTTGGTAATATAATTATTATTGAAGTCACGGCATTAATTAATTGTACATATGTACTTCCAGTTGTTAATGTTACACCAGTTGTTTGTATTGTTTTAGAATATATATTATTTTTGTCACCACTCGTACTACCACTAGCAGTAGTTAAATATACTTGTTTGGTTGTGCTATTCCAACCCAATAAATTACCACTACCACTA
>Ga0265323_10000339_pt1 | contig 26724 bp, 20 predicted proteins | sample 41225metaG_FD_193580 | JGI IMG/M metagenome (GOLD analysis project Ga0265323, IMG submission 193580) | Rhizosphere microbial communities from Carex aquatilis grown in University of Washington, Seatle, WA, United States - 4-12-25 metaG | ecosystem: Host-associated > Plants > Roots > Rhizosphere...
ACGCGCCGGGCGGTGTGATACGCTGGAGATCTACACATCAAACCAGGAGTCGTTGCATGTCTTTTCGGATGCCGGTGAGGCCCTTGCTGGTCTGCTCGGCGCTTTTCGTTTTCGCGCATAGCGGCTTGGCGCAGTCCAAGGTAGCCGTCGTCAACATTCAGGCCGCGGTCTTCGCCACGGCTGAAGTGAAGAAGGCCGACGCCCTGATGCAGGCCCAGTTCAAGCCCAGACAGGACGAGATCGAGAATCTGCGGAAGGAAATGGAATCCCTCTCCAACCAGCTTCAGTCCGGAAAACTGACCGCCCAGCAGGAAGGCGACGTCACCGCTCTCGCCAAGCGCAAGCAGACCGAGTTCCAGCGCAAGCAGGACGATTTCAACGCCGACGTTCAGGCCTTCCGGGACGACGTGCTGCAGAAGAGCGCCAACAAAATGCAGGCGGTGGTGAAGAAACTGGCCGAGGACAAAGGCATTGACCTGGTGGTGGAAGCTAGCGGCGCCATCTACTTCAAACCCACCATGGATATTACCGTCGATGCCACCGCGGCATACGACAAAGCCAACCCGGTAGCGGCGGCGAAGTAGTCCGGTATTCTGGCAGTTTTGGGGGCGGAGATGGCCGGTTATCTCGATCACTACGGCGCCGGCGATGCCCGGCGCGAAAAGATCATCCGGACGCTGGTGATCTCGGCAATCGTACTGGCGGTGGTGGGCGGCGCTCTGGCGTTCATGCTCCACAACTTCCGCCAGGAAAGGCAGGTCCGGCGCTTCTTCGACCTGCTGGCGGCGGGCAACTACAAGGATGCCCACGCCATGTTCAATCCCGGGCCCGCCTACCCCATGTCGTCGTTCCTCCGCGACTGGGCTCCGGAAGCCGGTGAGATGAAGAACTACCGCATCGTCAAGAGCCGTTCCTGCGGCTCCGGCGTGATTCTCACCGTGGATTACGGCAAGGACCGCGAGCAGGTTTTGTGGGTGGAGCGTGGGGATCTGTCCCTCAGCTTCTCTCCGTTCCCCGTCTGCCCCGCCAATGGGCATCCGCCCGTTTCGGTCCCCGGCGCCTCTCCTGGCGTACAATAAGTCTGCGGAAGCGGGCCGGGCCTCGGCCGCATCCAAACAACCGAGGGAGTGTAAACGATGGTACCGACCCCAAGCGGACTGGAAGGCGTCATAGCCGGCGAGAGCGAGATCTGTTACATCGACGGGTATCTGGGCATTCTCAGTTATCGCGGCTATAACATTCATACCCTGGCGGACAACGCCACCTTCGAGGAAGTCATCTACCTTCTGTGGAACGGCTGGCTTCCGAAACAGACGGAGCTGGACGCTCTGAAGACGGAGCTGGCGGCGGCCCGCGAGCTACCCCCGGGCGTGGTGGATTTCCTCGGAGGCTGCCCGGATGGCAATCCCATGGACGTGCTGCGTACGGCGGTTTCCATGCTGTCGCTGTACGACCCTGAACTGCCCGATATGGCGCCGGATGCCAACCGCCGCAAGGCCGTGCGGCTGATGTCGCGGACGGCCACCATCGTGACCACCTTCGACAGCCTGCGCAAGGGCCAGCCGGTTATCGCCGGCGATCCCAGCCTCGGCTTCGCCGCCAACTTCCTCTACACCCTGACCGGCAAGCGCCCCGACGCGGTGATGGAACGGGCGTTCGACGTGGCGCTCACCCTGCATGCCGACCACGAGCTGAACGCCTCCACCTTCGCCGCGCGGGTTACCGCCGCCACGCTGTCCGATATCTATTCCTCGGTCACCAGCGGCATCGGAGCGCTCAAGGGCCCGCTGCACGGCGGCGCCAATCAGGACGTCATCAAGTGGCTGCTCAACCTGGGCGACGAGGATGCGGCCGTGGCGCGGGTGCAGAATACCCTGGCCCGGAAGGTGAAGATCCCCGGGTTCGGCCACCGCGTGTACCGCACCGAGGATCCGCGCGCCACGCACTTGCGGGTGCTCTCCGAGGAACTGGGCAAGCGCACCGGCCACGAGGATCTCTACCGGCTGAGCAAGCGCATGGAAGAGACCGTGAAGAGCGTCAAGGGCCTCAATCCCAACGTGGATTTCTACTCGGCCTCGGCCTACTACTCGCTGGGCATCCCCATCGATCTGTACACGCCGATTTTCGCCGTCAGCCGCATGTCCGGCTGGACCGCCCACGTGCTCGAACAGTACCACAACAATCGCCTGATCCGGCCGCGCGCCGACTACCGCGGCAATCCCGACGGCCAGACCTGGATTCCCATCGCGAGCCGCTAGGCTCATACTGGTAGATATGGACGAGCGCGCTTATTACTCGACATCGCCAACCACCAAACCGGCGGTGTTGAATTGCCCTTACTGCAAATCGGCGGAAACCTACGAGCTGCGGTGGATGCTGCACAAGAAGAAGGACCGTCTGCCGGGCGGCGGCGACGAGCGCGACCGCGCCAAGTTCGCCAAGGCGCAGAGCTACATGGTGCTGCTGGACGACAAGGCAAGCTGCAAGAATCCGCGCTGCCGCCGCCCCTTCGATGTTTCCGGCATCAAGACGATGGCGTTTCTGTAGGCGCGGCGTTAGCCTGGTGCGCCATGGCCGACCGAAAGTCCCTCCTGGTAGCGGCGGTGTCCACCGTCGCAGGTCTCCTGGCCTGCGAGATGGGGCTGCGGGTTCTCATTCCCCGCGGCGGCGGCCCGGTTCTGGCGCTGGCGCCGGCGGCCCGCAGCGCCTCCCTCAAGATCGTATCCGCCGTGGCCGCCCGCCTGGATGCGGCCCCTGGAACCAGCCGGCAGTGGTTCCTCGAGGATCCCGAGCCCTTGCCCCGCGCACCGGTAGACCCCGCGGCCCTGGCCCGCTACCAGGACTTCGACCGGCGCGGCCTATACCCCTCCGCTGCCCAGTACGTCTTTAACCGGCTCTGGGTGGAGGGCCGGGGGTGCAAACCGAACGAGTACTTTTACGCCTATCCCGCCACGGTTCTGGCGTTCGACCCGCCCGGGCGAACCCAGTTCCCGCGCGCGCGCTTTCCGGCCAACGCCACGCTTCCCGACGGTCTGGTCACCAACCAGCGCGGACTGCGCGGCCCTCAGATCGCGATCGAGAAGCCCCCCCGCGTCATCCGCGTGGCGTTCGTAGGCGCCTCGACAACCGTGAACGAGCACGGTTTCCACTTCTCCTACCCCGAGTACACAGTCCACTTTTTGAACCGGTTCGCCGAGGCGAATCGCCTGGAGGTCCGCTTCGAAGTGCTGAACGCCGGGCGCGAGGGCCTCGGATCGTCGGACATTGCGGCCGTCGTGCGCGACGAACTGGTGCCCCTCGGTCCCGATCTGGTGGTCTACTACGAAGGCGCCAACCAGTTCCATCCCCACGAACTGACGGTTCCGCGGATGCACAAACGGGACGCCCTCGACCCCAAGGACACGGTCGGTCTCCACAAGGTGCCGGAGTGGTTCCGCGCGCACTCCGCCATCGGCGATCTGATCGACCGCGCCCTCTCGGGATTCGTTTCGGCCGGCGAGCCCGCCAAACCGCTCTACGCCCTGCTCTGGCCCTTCGGCGTCGACCAGAACCACCCCGACCCCGACAACCAGAACCTCAAACTGGAACTGCCGATCATCGTCAGGGACCTGGATGACATGCGCGCCGCGCTCCGGCCGTCCGGGGGCCAACTGGTGCTGGCTTCATTCGTGCGGCTGGCCGGCGCGGGGATGCGCCTGTCGCCCGTGGCCCACAAGTACATCTACCGGGAGCTCAACACGGAAATGTGGCCGCTCCGTTATGCCGACATCCGGCGCATCTCGGATTATCAGAATCGCGTGTTCCGCGACTACGCGGAAAGCCGGCGGATTCCCTTCCTGGACATCGCCGCGCAGGTGCCTCAGGATCCAAGCCTGTTTACCGACACGGTCCACATGACCGAATCAGGGGAGCGGCTGAAAGCCTGGATCGCCTTCCAGCAACTGGTCCCGCTGATTCGCAGCCGGATCGAGAGTGGGCGCCTGCCGCAAACCGCCCGCCCGCCGCTGCCGCCGGCGCCTTCTATGACGCCCTTTGAGATGCCGGTCTGTCCGGCACCCTGAGATTCAACGCCTGCCAGATCAGCGACCCGGCCACAGGTATGGCCGCCGCCAGCAGGAACGCCGCCTGGTAGCGATGGCGGTCGAAGAGGCCGCCGAATACGGGCATCGCCAGCGCCACCCCGAGCGACCAGGCGCCCGCGCCCAGTCCCGCCAGTAAGCCGTAGTTCCGCGGCGAGTAGATGTGCGTCGAGTAGGCCATGGACGCCATCAACTGGCCGCCCGCCACGAACATCGCCAGGCGCATCACCGCCAGCGCCGGAGCCATGGAGTGCAGATGGGCCGTGGCCCCCAGCGGCAGCCCCAGCAGCAGCAGCAACACCTGCACGCGCCGCAGGCCGGCCAGCGACGCGCCGTGCGCGGCGAAGCGGTCGATCGCCCAGCCCCAGAAGAAATAGCCGATCTCCCAGCCCAGCGGCGGAACCCACAGCGCCCAGCCGATCTGGGACTGCGTGCGGCCGAGCGCCTGGCTCAGGTACAGCGACGCGCTGTAGAGCACGAATCCCAGCGGCAGCCCGCCCAGGGCGTAGAGCAGGGCGAAGCTCCAGATGCGGGGATCGCTCACGCGGATCTCCGGCGGCGGGGACTCGGGAAGCGGCGCGGCGGCTTCGGGCTCCCGCTCCCGCGGTTGGCGGATTTCCGGCCGCCGGCTCATCCCCAGCCATCCGGCGAGCCAGACCATTCCCGCCAGCCCCGTGCACCAGAACGCGCCGCGCCACCCGTAGCGCGCCGCGATGGGGGTAATCAGAATGGGCGTGACGACCGCTCCCAGCGATCCGCCGCTATAGGCCACGGCGATGCCGCGCAACCGCCGCGCGACGGGGAGCGTTTGCGTGACCGTGCGCAACGCCGCCGGGAAGGTGGCGCCATCGCCGAAGCCCAGCGCCGTCCGCGCGGCCGCGAGGCCAAGGAAGCCCCAGACGAAGGCGTGCGATACGGAGGCCAGGGTCCAGAGGGCGAAGGCCACGGTCATGCCCAAAGGCAACCCGAAGCGGTCCAGCAGGCGGCCCCACACCGGATTGCCCAGCATGTAGGCGATGGAGAACGCCGAAATGGCGAACCCGTACTGGCGCCCGGTGAGGTGGATCTCGCGGAGGATGGTGGGGGCCAGCAGCGCCAGCGTATTGCGGTCGACGTAGCTGATGAGCGACACCAGCGTCATGGAAAACGCCGGCGTCCAGCGCGAGAGAAAGGAGCGCACGCAGTGAGAATGATAGCAGGCCCGGCTCTCCCCGCGCGTTACAATGACAGTTCGCGGCAAACGCATGTGGAACGGCGACTACGGCTTCGTACTCAGTAACCTGGTCCAGAAGGATTTCAAGGTCCGCTACCGGAACATGTCCCTCGGGATGCTCTGGAGCGTGCTGAATCCCCTGGTGACCATGGGCGCTCTGGCGTACGTCTTCACCATCATCTTCCCCAACAAGCGCCACGATGAGGCGGTGTTCCTGCTGTGCGGCCTGGTGCCGTACAATTTCTTCGCCATGGCGTGGAACACCGGCACCGGCTCGCTGGCGGAGAATTATTCCATCATGAAGCGCGTGACGGTGCCGCGGGAACTGTTCCCGATCGCCACCGTATTGGGGAACTGCGTCCACCTGCTGATCCAGATCGGCATCCTGTTCGCGTTTACGCTGGGCGCCGGACTGGGCGTCAACCGCTATTGGCTCTGGCTCCCCTACCTGTGGTTCATGGAGATTCTGTTCGTCTGCGGGCTGGCCATGGCCACTTCGGCCATCAACGTCTACATCCGCGACACACGCTACGTGGTGGAGTCCGTGAACACCATCCTGTTCTACTTCGTGCCGATTTTCTATTCGCACGACGACATTCCCGCTCCCTTCACAAAGGTGGTTCTCTTCAACCCCGTGGCCGCGCTGATCCTGGCATTGCGGCGCATTCTCTGGGACGGCATCGAACCCGGCTGGCACCTGATCTGGAGGTTGACCGCCTGCTCCCTGGCGGCGTTCGTGGGGGGATTCCTGGTCTTCCGCCGGCTCAAGGGCGGGTTCTTCGACCACATGTGACGCCATGGCCGTAATCGAATTCCAAAGCGTCTCGAAATGTTTCTCCCGCACCGGGGGCAGCAAGTTGCTGCGCGTGTTCCTCAAGGAGCAGTTCGACAAGCGCCGCCAGGAACCGTTCTACGCGCTGCGCGACGTCTCCTTCCGCGTGGAGAAGGGCGAGAGCCTGGCGGTGGTGGGCGCCAACGGCGCGGGCAAGAGCACGCTGCTCAGCCTGGTGGCCGGCCTGGCGCGTCCCAACGCGGGCCGCGTGGAGGTGAACGGCAAGGTGGCGGCTCTTTTGGAGCTGGGCACCGGATTCCACATGGACCTCACGGGCAGCGAAAACGTCTTCCTCAACGCATCCATCCTGGGGTTGAGCCGCAAGCGCGCCCACCAGTGTTTCGATTCCATCGTGGATTTCAGCGGCATCGGCGAGTTCATCCACCAGCCCATCCGCACCTATTCGAGCGGCATGGTAATGCGCCTGGCGTTCTCCGTGGCCATCCACGTGGAACCCGACGTTCTGATCATCGACGAAGTGCTGTCGGTGGGTGACGCGGCCTTCCAGGAGAAGTGCTTCGACCGCATCTGCGAATTGAAACGCGAGGGCAAGACGCTGCTGTTCGTCTCCCACGTGCCGGAGATGGTGAAGCACCTGTGCGACCACGCCCTGTGGCTGGAACACGGCCGCGTCAAGGCCGCCGGGCCTCCCGCGGAGGTTCTGGAATCGTACTCGGGGCACGCCGCCCAGGCGTAGCGGCGGCTCTCAGGGTTCCAGCCGGGAGCGGGCCGGGGCGTCGAGCACTTCGCGGACTTTCGCCGCCAGATCGCCGGGCGAGAAGGGCTTCTGGACGTATACCGAACTGCCCGCGAGGATGCCCCGGTTGGCCATCACATCTTCCGCGTACCCGGACATCAGGATCACCCGCAGGTCCGGCAGCAGTTCCCGCAGATGTTCGGAAAGCACGCGCCCGTCCATTCCGGGCATCACTACATCGGTCAGCAACAGATCGATTCTGCCGGTGCGGGAGTCCGCTATGGCGAGCGCTTCGGCGCCGTCGCAGGCTTCCAGAACGCGGTAGCCGCGCTCCGCCAGGATCGTCCTGGCCAGAGAGCGCACGCCTTCCTGGTCCTCGACGATCAGAACCGTTTCGTTGCCGCGCGAGGGATTGGCCACCTCGGGCCCGGCGTCCTCCGCCACCGCGCCGGCAGCGGCGCACGGCAGGTAGATTTGGAACGTGGACCCGCGGCCTGGCTGGCTTTCCACTTCAATCCACCCGCCGTTTTGCCGCACGATGCCGTACACCGTCGCCAGCCCAAGCCCCGTCCCCTTCCCGCGTTCCTTGGTGGTGAAGAACGGCTCGAAGACGTTGCGCCGGACCTCTTCGGTCATCCCCATGCCGGTGTCGGATACGGTGAGACGGACATAGCGTCCCGGAGCGGCATCCGGATTCCCGGCGGCGGTATCGCTCACTTCGGCCTCCGCGGTGGCGATCTCCAGTCTGCCTCCGTTGGGCATGGCGTCCCGGGCATTGACGGCCAGGTTCATGACGACCTGGTGCATCTGCCCGGGGTCCACCATCACCAGTCCCACGCGGGGAGCCGGCGCGACAGCCAGTTCGACGTCCTCGCCGATCAGGCGCCGCAGGATCCCTTCGGCATCGGCGATGACGCCATTCAGATTGGTCGGCCTGGGCTGTACGACCTGTTTCCGGCTGAACGCCAGCAGTTGACTGGTGAGACTGGCGGCACGATCTCCCGCCTTGGCGATCTCCAGGGCATAGCCTCTGGGCCGGCTCCCGGCGGGCAACTGATCCGCCAGAAACGCCGCGAAGCCGTTGATCACCGTGAGAAGATTATTGAAGTCGTGGGCCACCCCGCCCGCCAGGCGGCCCACCGATTCCATCTTCTGGGCCTGGGCCAGGCGATCCTGCAAAAGCCCGCTCTGCTCCTCGGCCTGCTTGCGGCTGGTGATGTCGTTAAAGGTCACCACGAGTTTGTCGGCCAGAAAGGCGGCGTACAGTTCGCAGATGCGCACCGAACCGTCGTGGCAGGAAATCCGGTACTCCCCGGAGTTGACCGCCTGGCCGGACAGACGGGCCTTCTCCAGAGCGGGCTTCCACCGCTCGATCACTTCGCGCCGGTATTCGGGATCCGGGTAGGCCAACTCGTACCACGCCGCCGCGGTGAGCGCCGTGTGTCCGAAAAGCTCGAGGGCGCTGCGGCTCCAGAAATCGATGACGTTGTCCTCGATATCCACCAGGGCAATGGGAAACGGCGTGGCGTCCAGAACGGCGCGGAGCCGCATCTCGTTGTTTCGCAGGGTTTCCTCGTCGCGCTTCCGTTGGGTGATGTCCCGCAGAAACACCACCAGGCGCCCGCCTTCGATGGCCCAGTACTGGGCGCTGACTTCTACCTCAAAAACGCTCCCATCCTTGCGGCGGTGCCGGGTTTCAAAACGGTCTTCGCCCCGCGCCATGATCCCGCGCACGTGGACGGCCGTTTCGTTGGCCGTTTCGGCGGCTTCCACCTCGGAAATTGACATGGACAGCAGTTCCGCCATACTGTAGCCAGTCATCCGGCAATAGGCGTTGTTGACTTGCAGCAGATGCCCCTGCCCGTCCGTCAACCAGAAGCCGTCCATGGCCGTCTCGATAACGGTCCGGTGCTGTTCCTCGCTCGCCCGCAGAGCCTCCTCGGCCCTCCGGCGCTCGGTGATGTCGCGGGAGGCGACGAGCAGAAGCACCCGCTCCTGCCTGAGAAAGGTCCGGGCGGAGATTTCGACGGGAAACACGGTTCCGTCTTTCTTGCGATGAAACCGGAGCGGGATTCTGAAAACGCTTCCGGGCAGTGTCTGCGTCTCCTGGACGCGCTGGTGCGTGTCTTCGGGTTCCGCCGACATGTCCGTGGCCTTCCGGGCCCGCATCTCGTCCCTGCTGTAACCATATAGCTCGGAAGCCAGGGCGTTGGTTTCCAGGATACGATCGGTCGCGGTGTCGAGCAGGAAGAGCGCGTCGGATGAGGAATCGAACAGCTCCCGATACCGCTCCTCGCTCGCCCGCAGCGCGTCCTCGGCCCGCTTGCCCTCGGTGATGTCCTGGATCTGCGTGACGAAATGCAGCGGCTTGCCCTGGCTATCCCGAATCAGCGTGGAGCTGACCAGCCCCCAAACCACGGTTCCATCCTTGCGGAGATAGCGCTTCTCGAAATGAAACATCTCCGCTTCGCCGGCCAAAACCCGGCGTACCTGAGCGGCGCCAACGGGCCGGTCTTCCGGGAAGGTGAAGTCCTGAAACGTCTTCCCCAGCAACTCCGATTCGGCGTAGCCCAGCAGTTTGCAGAAGGTGGGGTTGACCTGAAGAAAACGCAGGCCGGGCGACACCAGCACCATGCCCGCCGCCGAATGCTGGAACATGCGGCGAAACCGTTCTTCGCTGCCCCGCAGAGTTTCCACGGCGTCATCGAGCGCGCCGCCGGTGCGCCGGGCGGTCCAGCCAATGATGACCACGACCACGGCGCCGGCCACCATGGCCGCAATGGAGTGCCACAGCGCCGGATTCAGCGGCGCCGCTGCCGGCTGGAAGGCGTCCAGGCAGCCTTCCAGAAGAATGATCGCCAGGATCGCCGGCAGGAAAGCGCGCAGCAGCAGGCCGCGGATGGAGTCGCCGCTCCAGGCGTCAAGCGCCGGCACGCCGGGCGCCGCCATTCCGATCAGCCCCACCCCCATGAACACGAAGGCCAGGCCCGTGGGCAGGGAAACAGGGATGGTGGAGGCCCCATACATCAGCGGAGCGCCGTAAGCGTACCCTACCAAAACCACCAGGCTGGCCACGGTGCCCAGCAGCGCCAGCGCGGCTGCGCCCGTCGAGGCACGGCGCCAGCGGCCGGCGCCGGTCAACAGCATCAGGGCGGCACCTTCCAGTACCAACATCCCGGCGGTCAAAGGCGACATCCGGCTCACCGGAGTCCAGCCGGGCGCGGCACTCCGGGACAGCACCCACTCCACACCGGAATCGAAGCCGGCGATGAACCGGGCGAGAATCAGCAACCCCAGCAGAGTCACCAGGCCTGCCACGGTAAGCGCCAGAGGCTGGCTCATCGGGTGCGCCCGCCAGCGCGAACGGATGAACACGCCGCTGCTCAGAAGCAGCACCGCCACGGCGGAGACCGGGGCCATCGGAAAGTAGTGTCCCCACGCCCCAGTCAGGCTCCGCACGTGGAACAGCCAACCCGTCTCGGCCAGCAGCGCGACGGCGAAGGCCGCTCCCGCGCAACCTTGGGCCAACCGGTGCGACTCGCTCAGGGGGGCTCGATTCGCGCCGCCTGGCGGCTCCCGCAACGGCCGGTCCACCCGCGGGGGCACGTCCGCGGAGTGATTCTCGCCACTGGTCCCGGTAGACATCCCGCTACTCTCCGGTTCCCGCGGCATCCCCCGAGGCTGCCCGGAACCCCCTTTTAAAACAGGCGACTATCGAAACTCTCAGGCTACTCTGTGGCGGCCGCTTTTGCAATCGGCCCCCAGCCCGCCTGTGATCCGTCCGTAGGCCTGCGGCCACCAGGCCCGCTCCCTCCCTGACGGGCGCGGCTCCGATGCGCGTTCCGAGCCACGGCCGCGAGGGAGTGGCGGCACCGGCCTGGTGCCAGGCGGCGCGTCATGGGTCGGGGCTGTTACGGACGGATTACGGCCGCCAGCCCGCGCCGCGCCGTGACGCCCTGCCGGGACTACCATGAAGTCATGGCACCCGCATCTCTGGCGGATTTCCGCAACGAACCCTACGCCGATTTCTCCCAGGCGGCCGTCCGGCAGGCTATGGAGACGGCGCTGGCCAAAGTGCGCTCCGAGTTCGGACGCGAACACCCCCTGCGGATGGGCGGCGAGTGGATCCGGACCCCGGACACACTCGCTTCGCTGAACCCATCCGATTCCAAACTGGTGGTGGGCGTCCACCACAAGGCAACTCGCGAACTGGCCGCCCGCGCCGTGGAGGGCGCCGCCGCCAGCTTCCAGACCTGGAGCCGGCGGCCGGCGGCGGAGCGCGTCCGCCTGCTGCGCCGGGCCGCGCAAATCGTCCGCGAGCGCAAGTTCGAGTTCGATGCGTGGCTGGTGTATGAAGCCGGAAAGACCTGGCCCGAAGCGGAAGCCGACGTCTGTGAGGCCATCGACTTCTGCGAGTACTACGCCAGCGCCATGGAGCGCCTGGCCGGGCCGCAGCCGGTGGCCCAACTCCCCGGCGAGCGCGACGAGCTGATGTACATCCCGCTGGGCGCGGGCGTCGTTATCGCGCCGTGGAACTTCCCCCTGGCCATCCTGGCGGGCATGACGGTGGCCGCGCTGGTGGCCGGCAACACGGTTGTGGTCAAGCCCTCCAGCGAGACTCCCACCATCGCCTTTAAGTTCGCCGAAGCGCTACGGGAAGCCGGCTTCCCGGAGGACTGCTTCACGCTGCTGGTGGGCAGCGGGGCGGCGGTGGGCGACACGCTGGTGGAGCATCCCCGGACGCGCTTCATCTGTTTCACCGGATCGCGCGACGTGGGGCTGCGCATCAACGAGCTGGCGGCGCGCCACCGGCCCGGGCAGATCTGGATCAAGCGCGTGATCGCGGAGATGGGCGGCAAGGACGCCATCATCGTCGACGATTCCGCCGGCCTGGACCAGGCCGTGGATGGCGTCGCGGCCTCCGCCTTCGGATACCAGGGGCAGAAGTGCTCGGCCTGTTCCCGCGCCATCGTGCACACCGCCGTGTACCGCGAGTTCGTGGAGCGGCTGGCGGCGAAAGCGCGGGAGATCAAGGTGGGCAGCGCCGACGACCCCGGCAATTCCATGGGCCCGGTGATCAGCGAGGGCGCCCGGCGGGGCATCCTGAAGTACATCGAAACCGGGAAGCGGGAGGCGCGCCTGGTGACGGGCGATGCGGCCGTCCCGGGGGGCGGCTTCTTCGTCCCGCCCACCATCTTCGCCGATGTGGATTCCAAGGCCACGATCTTCCAGGAGGAGATCTTCGGTCCGGTGCTGGCGGTGACCGAGGCCCGCGATTTCGAGCACGCCCTGGAGCTGGCCAACGACTCGGAGTATGGCCTCACCGGCGCCGTCTTCTCGAACGACGCCGGACACCTGCGCCAGGCCCGCGAGCGCTTCCACGTCGGCAACCTGTACTTCAACCGCAAGTGCACCGGCGCCATGGTGGGCGCGCACCCGTTCGGCGGCTTCAACATGTCCGGCACGGACTCCAAGGCGGGCGGCCCGGATTACCTGCTGCTGTTCGTGCAGGCGAAGTCCGTGGCGACCAGATTGGGGTAGCGGCTGGCGGCGAGCTGCCAATTTTGTGCGGAGCGCACAAAAGCGGTGTCTAAGTCCTTTGTTTTCGTTCAACATTTGTGCGAGCGCACAAATCTGACGCGTCGCCCTGCTGGTTTTGACTGGCCTGGAGACATCCGCGCGGTTCCGCCGCGCATCAACAGGTAGAATGGGAAAAGTGCCTTACGATCTGATCGTCATCGGGAGTGGTCCCGGCGGCTACTCCGCGGCTATCCGCGCCGGTCAATACGGATTGAAAACCGCGCTGGTGGAGAAGCAGCCCCGGCTGGGCGGCACCTGCCTGCTGGTGGGCTGCATCCCCACCAAGGCGCTGCTGCATACGGCGGGCGTCTGGGAACGCTTCGCGCACGCGGAGCAGGAGGGCATCCACTGCGAGAACGCGCGCCTGGATTACCCCAAGGTGAAGGAGCGCAAGGATGCCATCGTCAGCAAGCATTCCAAGGGCGTGGAGATGCTGCTGAAGCGCGCGAAAGTGGAGCGCATCGCGGGTTGCGCCCGGCTGCTGGGCGGCGGCAAGGTGGAGGTGGCCTCCGAATCCGGGGCGCAGATCCTGGAATCGGCCAACATCATCGTGGCCACCGGCTCGGAAGCGCGCATGCTTCCGGACCTGGAGCCGGACGCCGAGCGGATCCTCAGCAACGTCGAAATCCTCAACCTCACCAGCGTGCCCAGGAGCCTCATCGTCATCGGCGCCGGCGCGGTGGGCGTGGAGTTCGCGTCCATCTTCAAACGCTTCGGCACGGAGGTGACCGTGCTGGAGATGCTGCCGCGCGTGGTGCCGGTGGAAGACGAGGACATTTCCAGGGAACTGGAGCGCTGCTTCCGCAAGCAGAAGATCCGCGTGGAAACCGGAGCGCGCGCCGCCAGCATCCGCAAGACCGGCTCCGGCGTGGCGCTCACCGTCACCACAAAGGACGGCAAGCAGGAGGAACTGGAAGCCGAAAGGCTGCTGGTGGCCGTGGGCCGCAAGCCCAACACCGGGAACATCGGCCTGGAAAACACGCGAGCCAGACTGGACCGCGGCTTCATCCTGGTGGACGCCCACCAGCAGACCGCCGAGCCGGGCGTCTACGCCATCGGCGACGTGGTGGCCGGGACGCCGCAACTGGCCCACGTGGCCACGCGCGAGGGCATGATCGCGGTGGCGCACATTGCCGGGAAGGCGGCCGTCCCCATCAACCGCAACCGCATCCCCGGCTGCACCTACACCGAGCCGGGCATCGGCAGCGTGGGCCTGACCGAAGCGCAGGCGCGCGCCGAGGGCCGCACTATCAAGGTGGGGCGGTTTCCCTTCGCGGGCAATTCCCGCGCCACCATCCTGGGCCATCACGAGGGCTTCGTCAAGGTGGTGATGGACCAGCAGTACGGCGAGATTCTGGGCGTCCACATCATCGGCCCGGAGGGTTACGAGCTGATCGCAGAGGCCGTGGCGGCGATGGAAGCCGAGGCCACGGTGGATGTGATGATGCAGGCCATTCACGCCCATCCCACGCTCTACGAGGCCGTGGGCGAGGCTTTCAACGCGGTTTACGGTCTGTCCATCAATGCCTGATTGCCGCGTGCGGGAACTCGGGCGCATCGACTACGCCGCGGCGCTGGCGATGCAGGGCGACCTGGTGGCGCGGCGCAAGCTGGGCCAGGTGGGCGACCAACTGCTGCTGCTGGAACACCCGCACACCATCACCATGGGCCGCAACGGCAATCCCGAAAACCTGCTGGCGCACGAGGACGTTCTGGCGCGCGCCGGCATCCGGTACCACGCGACCGACCGCGGCGGCGACGTCACCTATCACGGGCCGGGCCAACTGGTGGGCTATCCCATTCTGGACCTGCGCGAGTGGAAGCGCGACGTGGGCGCTTATGTGCGCGCCATCGAGCAGGTGATCGTCGATACGCTGGCCGATTTCGGCATTGCCGCCGGGCGGATTCCCCGCCTTACCGGGGTCTGGGTGGACGGGCGCAAGATCGCCGCCATCGGCGTGCACATCAGCCGCTGGGTGACCTCGCACGGCTTCGCGCTGAATGTTTCCACCGACCTGAGCTACTTCCAGTACATCGTTCCCTGCGGGCTCCCGATGCCCGTCACATCCATGGCCCAACTGGGCGTCCACACCACGCTGGGCGAGGTTTCCGGGCGCCTGGCGGGGCATTTCGAACGCGTGTTTCCGGCCTCGCCGGCGCTTGCGGCCGCCGCTGCGCTTCACGAAAGAGAGAACTGACCATGACCGACGTAGTGATGCCCCAGATGGGCGAAAGCATTATCGAAGGCACGTTGACCAAGTGGTTCAAGAAGGTGGGCGACCCGGTGGAGCGCGACGAGTTCCTGTTTGAGATCTCCACCGATAAGGTGAATACCGAGATTCCCTCGCCGGTCGCCGGCACGCTGGCCGAAGCCCTGGTGGCGGAGGGCCAGACGGTGGGGATCGGCACAGTGATGGCGCGCATCGCCGAAACCGGGGCCAGCGAAGCCGCGCCTCTGGCCGCCGCCCGGCCAGCCGCCGTGCCCGCGCCAGAGCCGCCGCCGGCGCTGGTCGCCGAGCCCGCCGCCGAGCCGGAAACCCTGGGGCCGCTCTCGCCGCTGGTCCGCAAGATGGCGCGGGAGCACAATCTGGATCTGAGCCGCATCCGTGGCACCGGCGCCGGCGGACGCATCACCAGGCAGGACGTGGAAGGCTTCATGGGCCAGCCGTACAAAGCCGCGCCCGAGCCGCCGCCCGCCCCGCGCGCCGCCCCCGACCTGCCGCCACCACCGCCGCCGCCGGCCGCGCCCCTGCCGCCCGCAGGCACCGCCAGGACCCGCATCGAACCGATGAGCACGATGCGCCTCAAGATCGCCGAGCACATGCTCCTGAGCAAGCGCACCTCGCCGCACGTGACCACGGTTCACCGCGTCGATATGACCCAGGTGGCCCGCCTGCGGGAGCGGCAAAAGGCCGCGGTGAAGGCCAGCTACGGTTTCTCGCTGACGTATTTGCCCTTCGTGGCGCGCGCGGCAGTGGCGGCGCTGCGCCAGTATCCGCTGCTGAACGCCTCGCTGGATGGCACGAACATCGTCTATCACAACGAGATCAACCTGGGAATCGCGGTGGCTCTGGAGGGCGGCCTGATCGTGCCCGTGATCCGCTCGGCGGGCGAGTTGAGCGTGCTGGGCCTGCAACGCGCCATCGTGGACCTGGCCGGGCGCGCCCGCTCGCGCCAGCTCAAGCCCGATGAAGTCACCGGCGGGACCTTCTCGATCACCAATTTCGGCAGCTTCGGCAGCCTCATGGCCACGCCTGTCATCAATCAGCCGCAGGTGGCGATCCTGGGCGTGGGCACGGTGGATAAGACGCCGGTGGTGATCGACGACGCCATCGCGATCCGTTCGGTTTGCCACATCTCGCTCAGCTTCGACCACCGCCTGATCGACGGCGCCCTGGCCGACCAGTTCATGACGCGGCTGAAACAGGTACTGGAGGGGTGGAGCGAAGAAGTGCTGTAGGCGCACCGGGGCCCCGACCGCGCCGGCATCCCCCCGCTCCCCACGCGCCAGAAGTTGGCGATATCGCCCCGCCCGGAATCCGCCCTACCGCCCGGCCGGGCGCTTCCGCCTGAGCAATCCACCCAGCGCCAGCAGGATTCCGCCGGCGGCCAGCGTCACGCTGGAGGGCTCGGGCGTCGCGATCTGCAATCCCGACAGGTCGCCTTCGTTGGAGCCACTGGACCAGACGCCCGAGATGTCTCCGCCGGCGTCGGTGGTTACGAATGCCAGAGCGTTGCCGGACGGGCCGCTGTTCACGGTGATGGTGTTTCCATTGGCCGTGAATTGATAGCCGCGTGAAGTCAGGCTATTGAAGCCGGAGGGCAGCCCGAAGTTCGGAGCATAGAGATACAGCGCCACGGACGTGTCGGCAGGAAGACCGCTGATTACATAGCCCACCGTATTCGCCGGGGCAATGAGAATGTAATCGTTCTCCACGGCGTCGGAACCCGAATTGTCGATTGGAACATCATCGGCGGAACCGACGGTTCCGGTGAAGGAGATGCCCACGCTGGTCGCGTTTCCGGCGCTGTCCACCAGGCCGCTGAACGAAGGATTCGGCGTAAAAGTCGGATCAGGCGCGATTGACAGGTGATTCCAGATGTCACTCGCGTAGAACACCGGGTCGGCGGCGGCCGCCTGGCTCTCCACGCCGGTGAAGTCCACGGGCGCGCGCCCGGCGAAGTACGAGTTGGGCTGGAAATCGACGCTAATCACGGCCGCCCCAGCAGGCGGCGCAACGGCCGCCAAAGCCGCGGTGACGGCGAAGAGCACGCCGGGGCGGACAAAGATTCCACGCAAGGTGGAGCATTTCATACGTTTCAGTCCTCCGATCGGGAATCGGTGAATGCAGCCGGACAGCAGAACTCCGGCCGGGGCGCGCACAGCACGCCCGGTTTCACCACCCTACTGGATATGGCGCAGTTCCGTGAAAAGACCGCCAGGAAAATTCAGGGTCCGCTCACCGGGCGGGTTCAGGCGAGGCGGCGGCGCAACCATGCCAGGGAAAAACGCAGGCTGCGCTCCACCGCGCGGACGGGAAGCTCCAGGATTCCGGCGGTCTCCTCCACGGTGCACCCGAAGAAGTAGCGTAGTTCGAGCATGCGGGTCTTGACGGGATCGATCTCCGTCAGATCGTCGAGGGCGCGCGAAAGGTCGAGCGACTCGGCGGTGTCGCCGCCCAGCCAGGACAGTTCCGCGTCGAGCGGCGCGCGCTGCCATCCGAAGCCGCGCTTCTCGGCTTTAGCCTTGCGCGCAAAATCGATGAGGACGCGACGGGTGAGCCGCGCGGAGAAGGTGAAGAAGTGGACCCGGTCCTTGAGGGCCAAGCGGCGCACACGCAGCAGGTCTATGAAGACTTCGTTGACCACAACAGTGGGCTGCAGGGCAGGGTCCGACCCCTCATTGCGCAGGTATCCTTCGGCGATGGCGTGGAGTTGGCTGTAGACGAGCGGGGCCAGCGCCTCGACCGCGCCGGGCTCTCCACGCTCCCAGCTCGCCAGGAGCCGGGTAATATCGCCTTGCCCGTGATCCGCCACGTCCCATGATAGAACATCACCCATCCGTGGCTCCGGGAAGATCCCGCCCGCAGAAACACGCTGGAGATTTCAGATTCTGCAAAACTACAGTTGCGCCGGGACCGGGGCTTTCGGGGCGGAAACAACTCGGGCAATCTGCGGTTTTTGGGTGGCAGCCCCGTCCGGCCCGCGTCTCCCCCTGCATTTTGGCCCGGCATTCCCCCCATCTGTCCCCTCTCGCCCGTTTCTTACGCTATTAAGTGTGAGAGGGCGGCTTGGAGCCGGGACTATTAGTGGGAGGGAAGATGGATAACATCCTGCGCGCCGCCGCGCAGCGTTTTTCCGGTTCACCGATCCTCTCAGCTAAGGGCAAACGAAACACAATGCACGTAACTCATTCCATCGCGATTGTACTGGCTGATACGGCAGCGGTCATCCTGTTTGTCATCCTGTGGCGCATGGTGACGCGCGAAGTCCGAGGCCGCCGCGTGAGGCGGTCCCTGCGGCTGGCCGTGCACCGGGAGTTGGGACTGGTACAGGGCAGCGGGCGGGAGAGCGCCGGCGGCGGCGACGGCCTGGCGGCGTAGCGCCTGAACCGGGCCAGGCAGCCGAAGAGCTTGCGGCGGCGGGCGGTAACCAGCGCGAATCGAGCGGTGATTCTTCTTCGTTCCCGGACGGGTTTCGAGCCGTGCGCCGCTACGCTCGCCGCGCCCGGCATGATCGCCAGGTGGGCCGGCAGGACCCAGGGCCACAATCGTCGAAACCAGGCGCCTTCGCGGCTTCCAAACGCGGGGCAAGCGTCCTCGCCACCCGTCCGCGGTCATACTCACTTCGGATTGTCCGGCCCAAGTGCAATTGAGCGAACAATCTCCTGTGTCTCCTGAACCTCGACGGGGTCTGGTCCGTCAGAGCAGATATGCGTGGCCAAAATGTAGTCCCGCCCATCGGTGATGATCCAAACCTGCATGCGAGGGTGACTCCCTGAACGGAAGACCGCCGTGCCGAAGCTGCCAAATGTACATGGCCCTCCGGATGACTCAACCAGCTCCTCTCCGAACCCCTTCTCCCGCCCGAATTTGGTCGCCATTTGCTTCAACTCGCCGGCGCTAAGCTTGCGGAGTGCCCGTTGACCTCGATACTCCGACCAGGAAACCTGGAGCGCGCTGGTGCTCTCGTGGCGGCAGTACGTCGCGGGGCCTTGGGGGTTCTCGTGCTGTGACCAACTTGCCGGCATCTGAATTATGAGGCGCATAGGAACATCTTCCGCCCATCAACTACTCTCTCGCAAACTCCGAAAGGGGAGGGCACCCACGCTGTCACGCGGGACAGATTAAGACCGAGAGGCTGGGCCACCCGGCCACGGGTCCAGTTCAGCCAGCGGCGATCGAACGCCCGGTTGTGCCGGATAACCGAGCCGCCTCGTGCCGGCAGAAACACGCTCGTGCCCGGTTTGATGCCGTCGCGGGCCGGAAGCCTCAGCGAGTCCCGTGAGTTGAGAACCAGGCTGCCCCCCGGACGGGTTTCGATCCGTGCGCCGCTACTCTCGCCGCTCCCCTCCGGTGCCTGGGATGGCGCGGATCCAGTCAATATCGCCGCGGCGGCAAGCCGCGCCCAGCATGATCACCAGGTGGGCCGGCAGGACCCAGGGCCACATGTGAAGGATCTCCGGCCAGGGAAGCCTCAGCGATTCCCGTGAGTACACAATCAGGCTGCCCCAGACGGCGGCGTTGATGAGCGTGGATCCAACCAGGAAACTCCCGCGCGTCCGGCCGAACACCAGGCCCATGATAAACAACATGGTGACCGGCAGCACCACCCATAACCCTCCCAAGCCGAGGCTGTGAGGAAACGGAAGAATGAAAGCGCGCCCCTTCACGATCGCGCCATACAAGGTCAGCAAGTTACAGGCGACCAGAAACGACAGCCAGGACTCGAAGGCCCACGGAGAGTGGCTGTCGCGGGGCGGAACGCCGGAGCCGCGCGGCCCCCCGGCTCCGGAGGGCCCATCGTACATGCAATTGCCGTAGTCGTCCGGCCCGGCATCGGTTGCGGGATGCGGACGCCCGCCGCGCGCCGTGCCGGCAGGAGTTCGGGTGGGAGGGGCCTCCGGTTTGAAAGCGGTTTGATCGTACGTCCGGCGGGCCTTTGGATCGATCAGGACTTCATAGGCCTGCTGGACGCGCTTGAAGCGCTCTTCGGCCAATTTGTCGCCTGGGTTCAGATCGGGGTGATACTGGCGGACGAGTTTCCGGTGGGCTTTGCGGATTTCGCCTGCCGCGGCCGTGCGCGGAACGCCGAGCGTTTCGTAATGATCCTGCTGGCCGGATGGCATGCGTCGGGAACGTCAATTGTACTTCAGTGCACAAGAGGCGCGGGGAACCGGCGTTGGGCGGTGCGGCCGCACAGCCATCTCAGACTTCTACTTCCCCCGCCGCAGATACCCGTCGATGCCCTCGGCTGCGCGGCGGCCTTCGGCGATCGCCCACACCACCAGCGATTGGCCGCGCCGCATGTCGCCGGCTGCGAAGACTCCGTCCACCGTGGTCATGTAATTCTCGTCGGATTGCACGTTGCCGCGAGCGTCCAGCCCCACACCCAACTGCTCGATCAGGCCGGCCTTCACCGGGCCGGTGAAGCCCATCGCCAGCAGGACCAGGTCGGCATCGAGGGTGAACTCTGTCGCCGCCATCGGCTCGAACTTCGGCGGCGGGCCCACGCGCACGGCGTGCAGTTGCTTCACGCGTCCCTGCTCGTCCCCGGTGAAGCGCCGGGTCATCACGCTCCAGTCGCGCACGCCACCTTCCTCGTGCGAGGTTTCGACGCGCAGTTGCAGGGGCCACAGGGGCCACGGCGTGGATGGCGAGCGCTCCTCGGGCGGCTTCGGCAACAGTTCGAACTGGGTCACCGAAAGGGCGCCCTGGCGGTGGCTGGTGCCCAGGCAGTCCGCGCCGGTGTCGCCGCCGCCGATGATCACCACGCGCTTGCCGGTAGCCAGGATGACCTGATCGGCGGGCACCGTGTCGCCCTCGTTGCGCCGGTTCTGCTGCGGCAGAAACTCCATGGCGAAATGGACGCCCTTCAGCTCACGGCCGGGAACCGGCAGGTCGCGCGGCTGCTCGGAGCCGCCCGCCAGCAGGATTGCGTGGAACTGCTTGCGCAGGTCCTCCACCGGCACGCCCGCGCCCACATGCGCATTGACGCGGAATTTCACGCCCTCGGCGCGCATCTGCTCCATGCGCCGGTCGATCAGGCGCTTTTCCATTTTGAAATTCGGAATGCCGTAGCGCAACAGGCCGCCGATGCGGTCGTTCTTTTCGAACACCGTCACATCGTGACCGGCCCGCGCCAGTTGCTGCGCGGCCGCCAGACCGGCCGGCCCGCTGCCGATCACCGCCACGCGCTTGCCGCTTTGCACCGCGGCCGGCTCGGGCTTGACGGTGCCATCGGCGAAACCGCGATCGGCGATGGTCTTCTCGATCTGCTTGATGGTGACCGCCGGTTCGATGATGCCGAGCACGCAGGCCGCTTCGCACGGCGCCGGGCAGACCCGCCCGGTGAACTCGGGGAAGTTATTGGTGGCATGTAACTGGCGCGCGGCCTCGCGCCACTTACCCTTGTAGACCAGGTCGTTCCAGTCCGGTATCAGGTTATTCAGCGGACAACCGGTGTGACAGAACGGGACGCCGCAATCCATGCATCTGGCGCCCTGCTGCCGAAGATTCTCTTCGGGAAACGGCTGGTAGATTTCAAACCAGTCGTGCACGCGCTCGGAGGGCGCGCGCCGCCCCGGCATCTCCCGCTTGTATTCCAGGAACCCCGTGACCTTGCCCATTACCTCACCCCCGCCATCTGGGGCTGGTCCTTCGTCTGCCCCAGGATGCGCCTGTATTCGTGCGGGAAGACCTTCAGGAATTTTCCCAGCATCTGCTCCCAGTTCTCCAGTATCCGCCTGGCGCGCGGGCTTCCGGTGGCTTCCGCGTGCCGGGCAATCAGATCGCGCAGCCGGGCGGCGTCTTCGCCCTCGACCGGCTCCAGATCCACCGACGCGGTGTTGCAGCGCCGCTCGGCGAAATCGCCCCTTTCGTCCAGCACGTAGGCGAAGCCGCCACTCATGCCCGCGGCGAAATTGCGCCCGCACTTACCCAACACCACCACCAGGCCATTGGTCATGTACTCGCACCCGTGGTCGCCCAGGCCTTCCACCACGGCCGTGGCGCCCGAGTTGCGCACCGCGAAGCGTTCGCCGGCCATGCCGTTGAAGAACGCCTCGCCGCTGGTGGCCCCGTACAGCACCACATTGCCGATCAGGATATTCTCTTCCGGCTGAAACGTCGAAACCCGCGGCGGATACACGATCAGCTTCCCACCGGAGAGGCCCTTGCCCACATAGTCGTTGGCGTCACCTTCCAGTTCGAGCGTCGCGCCCTTGGCCAGGAATGCGCCGAAGCTTTGCCCGGCCGAGCCGGTGAATTTGAAGCGGATGGTGCCGTCGGCCAGGCCAGCGGAACCATACCGCCGCGCGATCTCTCCCGACAGCATGGCGCCCACGGTGCGGTGGACGTTGCGGATTGGCAGTTCGGCCTCGACAGGAGTGCCGTTCTCCAGTGCCTGGCGCGCCAGGCCGATCAGTTGATGATCCAGCGCCTGCTCCAGGCCGTGATTCTGCGCCTCGACGCAGCGCCGCGCCACCCGGCTGGGCGCCTCCGGCCGGTAGAGAATCGACGACAGGTCGATGCCCCTGGCCTTCCAGTGTTCATGCGCGTCGCGGGTGTCCAGCATGTCGCTGCGCCCCACCATTTCGTCGAAGGTGCGGAACCCCATCGACGCCATGTACTGCCGCACCTGCTCGGCGATGAAAAAGAAGAACCGGATCACGTGCTCGGGGGCGCCCTGGAACTTGGCCCGCAGCGCGGGATTCTGCGTTGCGATGCCCACCGGACAGGTATTCAGGTGGCACTTGCGCATCATGATGCAGCCCATGGCCACCAGCGGCGCGGTCGAGAAGCCGAACTCCTCGGCGCCCAGAAGCGCGGCGATGGCCACATCGCGGCCGGTCTGTAGTTTGCCGTCGGTCTGCACGCGGATGCGCCCGCGCAGATCGTTCATCACCAGCACCTGGTGCGTTTCCGCCAGTCCCAATTCCCAGGGCGCACCGGCGTGTTTGATGGAGCTGAGCGGCGAGGCGCCGGTGCCGCCGGAATCGCCGGAGATCAGCACCAGGTCGGCATGCGCCTTGGCCACGCCGGCGGCCACCGTGCCCACGCCCACTTCCGCCACCAGCTTGACCGAGATGCGCGCGCGCGGGTTGACGTTCTTAAGATCGTAGATGAGCTGCGCCAGGTCTTCGATGGAATAGATGTCGTGGTGCGGCGGGGGCGAAATCAGCCCCACTCCAGCCACCGAGTGGCGCACGCGCGCGATGATGGCGTCCACCTTGTGCCCCGGCAACTGGCCGCCCTCGCCGGGTTTGGCACCCTGCGCCATCTTGATCTGCAACTCGTCGGCGTTGACCAGATAGTTGGCGGTCACGCCGAAACGGCCCGACGCCACCTGTTTGACGGCGCTGCGCAACTCGGTCCCGAAGCGGGCCTCGTCTTCCCCGCCCTCGCCGGTGTTGCTCTTGCCGCCGATGCGGTTCATGGCCGCCGCCAGGGTTTCGTGGGCTTCCTTGGAAATCGACCCGAACGACATCGCCCCGGTGGCGAACCGTTTCACGATCTCCGAGGCGGGCTCCACCTCTTCGATGGAAACCGGCGTGTCCGATTTCTTCAACTCCAGCATGCCCCGCAGCGTGTTGAACTGCTTGCCCTGCGCATCCAGCAGGTCCGTGTATTCCTGGAAGGTCTGGAAGCTCTCCTGCCGCACGGCGTGCTGCAACTTGGCGATGGTCTGCGGATTGATCAGGTGATACTCGCCGCGCGCGCGCCAATGGTAGCTGCCGCCCACGGCCAGCTCGGTGTCCGAATCCGTCAGCGGCTCGAAGGCGTGGGTGTGTTTGAGAATGGCTTCCTTGGCCAGCACCTCGAGGCCCACGCCGCCGATGCGCGAGGAAGTTCCCGTGAAGTACTTTTCCACCAAAAGCTTGTCCAGCCCGATGGCTTCGAACACCTGCGCGCCGCGGTAACTCTGCAGCGTGGAGATCCCCATCTTCGAGAAGGTCTTCAGCAGTCCCTTGTCGATGGACTTCACGTAGTTGTCGAGCGCCTTTTCAGGCGCCACGCCCGCCGTCTCGCCGAGGGTCTCGATGGTTTCCAGCGCCAGGTAGGGATTCACGGCGCTGGCGCCGTAGCCGATCAGGAGGGCGAAATCCATCACTTCGCGCGGCTCCCCGGATTCGATGATGAGAGCCACCTGCGTGCGCGTTTCCTCCCGCACCAGGTGGTTGTGCACCGCCGCCAGGGCGAGCAGGCTGGGGATGGGCGCATAGTCCTCGTCCAGGCCGCGGTCGGAGAGGATCAGCAGCGTGTAGCCGGATTGAATCGCCAGCGAGGCGCGTCGCGAGAGCTGCGTCAGCGCCCGCTCCAGGCCCTTGGCGCCTTCCTCGACGGCGAAGAGCATGGGCAGGGTGGTAGCCAGGAAATCGCCCTGCGACACGCGCCGCAGTTTCTCCAGGTCGCGGTTGCGCAGGATGGGCTGCGGCAGCTTGAGCGTGTGGCAGTGGAGCGGCGTCTCGTCCAGAATGTTGCGCTCGGTGCCGATGTAGCTGGACAGCGACATCACCATTTCCTCGCGGATCGGATCGATGGGCGGATTGGTCACCTGCGCAAAGAGCTGCTTGAAGTAGTTGAACAGCGGCTGCGGCTTATCGGAGAGGCAGGCGAGCGGCGTATCGGCGCCCATGGAACCCACCGGCTCCATGCCCTGCGCCGCCATGGGCGCGAGCACCATGCGGATGTCCTCGTCCGTGTATCCGAAGGCGCGCTGGCGCCGCAGCAGGGTGGTCTCGTCGGTTCCGTGCTGGCGCGGCGGATCGGCCAGGCTGTCGAGCGTGATCTGGTTTTCCTTCAACCAGAGCTGGTAGGGATTGCGGCTGTAGAGGCTGCGCTTGAGTTCCTTGTCGGATACGATGCGCCCTTCCACCGTGTCCACCAGCAGCATTTTGCCGGGTTGCAGCCGCCCTTTGAATTTCACGTTCTCCGGGGCGACCGGCAGCACGCCGGTCTCCGACGCCATGACGATCAGGTCGTCGTTGGTCACCAGGTACCGCGCCGGCCGCAAGCCGTTGCGGTCGAGCGTGGCGCCAATCGAGCGGCCGTCGGTAAAGGCGATCGCCGCCGGGCCGTCCCAGGGCTCCATCAGCGACGCGTGGTATTCGTAGAACGCCCGCTTCTGCGGGTCCATGTGCGGGTTGCGCGACCAGGCTTCGGGAATCAGCATCGCCATGGCGTGGGCGATGCCGCGCCCCGACATGGCCAGCAGTTCGAGGGCGTTGTCGAACGCCGCCGAATCGCTGCCGCCCGGCTGGATGATGGGGAACAGCTTTTTGATGTCGGCGCCGAACAGGGGCGATGCCAGCACGGATTGCCGCGCCTGCATCCAGTTCACGTTGCCGCGCAGCGTGTTGATCTCGCCGTTGTGGGCGATGAAACGGAACGGATGCGCCAACTGCCAGGTGGGGAATGTGTTGGTGGAGAACCGCTGGTGCACCAGGCACAGGGCGCTCACCACGTCGGGATCGCTCAGCTCCGGGTAGAAATGGGCGATCTGCGGCGCCAGCAGGAGTCCTTTATATACGATGGTGCGCGCCGAAAAGGACGGCACGTAGAAGAACTCTTTTTCGGGCACGCTGGAGGCGGCGATCTCGATCTCCGCCCGCTTGCGCACCAGGTACAGCTTGCGCTCCAGTTCGAGATCCTTCATGCCCTTGGCGCGGCCCACGAAGATCTGCTCGATGTAGGGCTGCGACACGCGGGCCACGCGGCCGATGGCGGCGCCGTCGATGGGCGTATCCCGCCACCCCAGCACCGTCAGCCCTTCCTCGCGCACGATCCGCTCCACGATGCCTTCGCACTGCAGCCGCGCGTGCGGTTCCACCGGCAGGAACATCATGCCTACGCCGTACTCGCCCTCGGGCGGCAGGGTGAATCCCAGTTTGGCGCATTCGCGCGCAAAGAACTTGTGCGGGATCTGCGTCAGCACGCCCGCGCCGTCGCCGGTTTTGGGATCGCAACCGCACGCCCCGCGATGCGTCAGCTTGATCAGAAGCTCGATTCCCTTGACGATGATGTCGTGCGACTTCTGGCCGCGAACGCTGGCCACGAACCCGATGCCGCAAGCGTCGTGCTCGTTGCGCGGATCGTAAAGACCCTGGACGTTGGGTAGACCGGTGCTCACAGTAGGTTTGTGCATATAGGTGTTCTTCGGGGAACTTCGCCGCGTCGATTCTAGTCTATCAGCATCCTCCAGTATTAGCAATAGGAAACTGATGATAGTAGACTATTAGAGCAGCTTATGCTACGCTGGTTGCGTGTGGTTCTGGGACCCCAGGCTTTTCAAGGAGATAGCGGATTCGTGCAGCATGAGCAAGGGCGCCGAAGCGTGCGGCATCTCCCAGTCCGCCGCCACCCAGCACGTGAAGGAAGTGGAACGCCGCCTCCGCACCCGCCTACTGGATCGCGGCAAGCGCCCACTGGAACTGACTGAAGCCGGGCGGATCTACGCTGCCTTTTCCCGCGACCTGCTGCGGCTGGAAGAGCGCATGGAGCGCGCCATCGATGCCCTGGAGCGCGGCGGCACGGTCCGCGTGGCCTCGATCTACTCGATCGGTCTGACGGAGATGAACGGCTTGCAGGAGCGCTTCGCCGCCACGAATCCGCGCGCCCACCTGCATGTGGAGTACATGCGCCCCGACCGTGTCTACGATTCGGTCCGCACGGACGCCGCCGATCTCGGACTGGTGAGCTACCCTGAGTCCAGCCGTGAGCTCACGGCCATCCCCTGGCGCGAGGAGGAGATGCAACTCGCCGTGCCGCCATCCCACCCGCTCGCCGCGCGCAGCGAGGTGGAGGCGTGGGAACTGGCCGGCAGCGACTTCATCGCCTTCGACGAAGACCTCCGCATCCGCCGCGAGCTGGACCGTTACTTCCGCGCGCGCAACGTGGAGATCCGCGTGGCGATGCACTTCGACAACATACAGACCATCAAGGAGGCCGTGGCTCTGGGCAACGGCATCGCCATCCTCCCGGCGCGCACCATGCAGACCGAGATCGCGCAGTCGCGCCTGGTAGCTGTGCGGCTCAAGGCCCCCGGCCTGGTGCGTCCCATCGGCGTGGTGCACCGCAAGCGGCACACGTTGCCCGGCGCGGCG
>Ga0265323_10000340_pt1 | contig 26698 bp, 27 predicted proteins | sample 41225metaG_FD_193580 | JGI IMG/M metagenome (GOLD analysis project Ga0265323, IMG submission 193580) | Rhizosphere microbial communities from Carex aquatilis grown in University of Washington, Seatle, WA, United States - 4-12-25 metaG | ecosystem: Host-associated > Plants > Roots > Rhizosphere...
CCGCCCATCAGGTCACGCCCTGAAACTGTCCGCGATGTCCTGTCACTCGCTTGTCCACGATGTCTTGTCACCGTGCCACGGTCATGCGCTGGTCACGGCCCAGTTGATCCGTGACGACTTCGCTGCGCTCAATTTCCAGCCGGACCGGTTGGGCCAGTTTCTGGGCAGCGGCGTCGGCCTGGTTTTTGGCTTCGGATGCGACCTGGTATCCGAGCGATGCTGCCGCCGCCACGACCGCCGCGCTGAAGGCCGGCCATGCCGCGATGACCACCGGAGCCAATATGCTGACTGCGCCCATAAGCTTTAATATTTCAAAAAAGTGTCCAGAGATCGTGGTGCTGGACGATTAATCGGTTTCATTCCATTCCGAAGTTTTGACCGGGCTGCGCGCAATTCGTCACGCGACAAGGGTGAATATCGCAATTTATTTCGCCGGTTCTCCCGGGCCAGGCGAAAAGCCGACCAACCCCGCCCCAAAAAATACAGCCCCATCACCGGCGCTAAAATCGGTGACAGCGCGAGAGCAGCAAGGGATACCAGGAAAAGCACCCCATAACGGCGGTCCTTGAAGGTATCATACAGGTTGCCCCAGAAAGAATTCATTTGGATTGTTGTTTTATGCGTTTGAATTTCGCGCTTCCATAAACGTTACAATTCCATCCGCCGCACGGTGCTGGCCTTTTGCGTGTCACGCGGCACGCTGGCGTTGCGCGCGCGGCCTTCCGCCCAATTGCGCAGGCGGTTGATCTGTTCGTCCATCGTTTTGGCCAGCGGCACGGTTTGGGACAGGGTCGTCAGGACGGATTCGGTCGTAATTTCCTGTTTGGCGTAAAACGCGTCGTAAAGGGCGCTGTTGATGGCCTCCTCGATTTCCGCGCCGCTGGAGTCCTTGCTCGCCCCGGCCAGCGCCTCCAAATCGAACTGGTCCGCCTTCCGCCCGCGCCGGTTCAGGTGGATGCGGAAAATGTCCTTGCGTTCTTCTTTGCTGGGCAGGTCCACAAAAAAGATTTCATCCAGCCGCCCTTTGCGCAGCAACTCGGGCGGCAGTTGCGAAATGTCGTTGGCCGTGGCCACCACAAACACCGGCGCGGTTTTTTCCGACAGCCAGGTCAGAAAGGTCCCAAAAACGCGCGCGGTGGTGCCGCCGTCGGTGGCGCCGGAACCCTGTGAACCCGCAAACGCCTTGTCAATTTCGTCCACCCAGAGAATCGCCGGTGCGACCGACTCGGCAACGGCGATGGCCCGGCGCACATTTTCTTCCGATGACCCCACGAGGCTGCCGAACATCCGCCCCATGTCAAATCGCAGCAGTGGCAGTTGCCATTGGGTTGATACCGCCTTGGCGCAAAGGCTCTTGCCGCAACCCTGGACGCCGAGCATCAAAATGCCCTTGGGCGCGGGCAGGCCGAACGCACGGGCTTCTTTGGTAAACGCCGCCGCGCGCTTGTCCAGCCAGTCCTTCAAAACGGCAAGACCGCCGATGTTCGCGAAACCTTCTTCCGTTGTGTAATACTCCAGCAGGCCGCTCTTGCGGATGATTTGTTGTTTCTCGGCAAAAACCTCGATTACGTCATCGCCGCACAAGCGCTCGTCCTTGACGATGATTTTGGCAAATACATTTTCCGCCTCGCCGAGCGTCAGGCCCAGCGCCGCCTGCAACAGCCGTTCCCGGCCGGCCTCGTCCAGATCAATCTTCACCTGCGCAAACTGCTTCACGTCCGCGATAATCTTGTCGAGCAGCGCGTTCAGGTCCTCGCGCGCCGGCAGCGGATAATTCAGCACGGTGACCTCTTTTTCGAGTTCGGTGGGGATCTCGAGCACCGGGGACACCAGCAGGATGGTTTTGAAGCTGTTCTTCAGGTGCAGCGCAATTTCCTTGAGTTTGCGGACGATGGCGAAGTTGTTTTTCGTCAGGAAGGGATGGAAATCCTTGAAGATGAAAATGGCCGGCTCGACCTGCTCGATCACCTGGTCCAGCGCCGCGAGCGGGTCCTTGGTGGTGACGTTGCGATTTTTGTGCGATTGGATGGAAGTGCCGGCGGGCACGATGCCGGTGTTGTAACTCCACTCGAAGACCTTTTTCTGCCGCTTGGCGGCAATTTCGACCACCACGTTTTGCACGCGCATTTCCTCGCTCGAAATGATGTAGAGGATCGGGTAGCGCGCCCGGATGAGCGTTTCAAGTTCAGTTTGGAAGTTCATGATTGGGTGATGCGTGATTCGGGATGCGTGAAGTGATTTGTTCGGTGTTCGGATTTAGTTCATGCAGCAACTTGGCGAAGGTCTGGGTCAGATTGTGGACCAGAATCCGGCCGTCCGGCAAAATCAGAAGCTCGCTCACCTGGTCCTTGCCGGGGCGCGCATTCACACGGAGCGCGGCTGTCTCAGCCGCAGCACGTTCGACAACTCCAGCAACCGTGGAATTTGGCGCCCTCATTTGGCAATCCCGGCTGCTGCGGGTGGGACACCCGCGCTCCGTTGCACTTGAGCGAAACTCGCTGGAAATGCTCACTTTGCCGGGCGAGACGCTGCTGTTTTTTGAGCAATGCTTTTTCATGGAACCAGATTCAAACCCAGGCGCCGTGCCAGGTCAACCGCCCGCGCGCTTTCCGGCCCTGAGACCGTCCGCCGCAATTCAGGGTGCCGCGCCGCCTGCCAGGCCGGCCAGAAGCCGGAACGCAAATTCACTTTCACGCCGGGCAATTCCGCCGCCAGCCATTCCGCCACCGGCTGCCAGCAACACTCGACATGCCCCGGCATCAAAAGATGGCGGACGATCAATTCGCTGTGTTCGCTGGCCCAAAGCAGGTTTTCCCGCACGATGCGGACGTAATCAGGAACCTTGGCCAGCCGCCGCGCGCAGTCTTCATTGCCGAATTTGAAATCCGCCAGGCATACATTAAACATTCCATCGAGCAACTCGCGCGCCTGCGCCGACCCGTGCGCGTTGGTCTTCCAAACCAGCCGGGCCGTTTCCGGCAGCCACGACACAAATTCCAGCGCGGCTGGCAGATGAACCGTCGGTTCGCCGCCCAGCAATTGGATCGTCCGCGCACCGCCTTCCAGTGCCGCTCTGGCCTGCTTCGCCATGGCGCGCGCATCAAAGCCCGCCCCCGCCCGCGGATTCCAGCTCGACGCTCCCGTGATGCAAAAGTCGCAGCGCAGGTCGCATCCGCTCAGGGCCACGTTGAATGCGGGAACCAGTTCCCGTTCATCCGCAACCTCGGTTTGCGCGGAGAAAAAGCGCGCCTCCGACCTGGCATGGCACAGGCCATTTTCGCCCGCCAGCCGGTTGACGCCGCAGTCGTGCGCGCAGAAGCGGCAATCCGCCAGCATCGCCCGCGCGATCCGCGCCCGTTCGCGCGCAATCGCCGGGCGTCCCAACCCGGTCCGGCTCTCGGTGACTGGTTCGGTGCAAATCATAGTTCCAACCGGTTGATGCGTTCCGAATGGACGACCCGGCTTTCACGCGTCATGAGTGTTTTCGAGCGCAGCCACAGATAAAGCAATCCCGTCAACCCGCCGGCCAGCATGATGATGGCATTGGTCAGCCCGGCGGAAAACAACGTCGTGACAAAACTGATCGCCCCGGCCAGCAAAGCCATTTGCCGCACGGTCATCTCGCCGAAAAACATGAACGGAACTTTTTCGTGTCCCAAAAGAAATCCCCACGCGGCGAGCAATCCTAAAACCACCGGGGCCATGCCGGCCATCGGGAAAGGGTTGGAAAATTGCAGGATAACCTTGGCCAAACCGGCTCCGGCGGCGGTCACAGCGCAATACGTCCAAAATTCGGAGCGCGACCACGCTCGTTCAATCAATCCGCCCAGCAGGACGATCATCAGGCTGTTGAACACAAAATCAAGGACCGCCGCCGGCAACAACGGATAAGTGATCAGCTCCCAGACCTGGCCGTGCCAGAAATTCGGGCCGCTCACTGCCAGCCAGCGGTGTAAATCATACGCGTGGGAAAATTTGCCAATCACCGCCGCCAGATAAACCACCGACAAAAGGCACAGCAGAGTGCGTACGCCGGGCGTGAGCGAAGCCAGAAAACGATGCCAGAGGTGTTTCATGGAATTATCTGCCGAGCAGATTTCTCCACCACGAACGCGGCGGCGGCGCGCTGGTTTGTCCGGTGGATTTTCGGAGCCGTTGGGCAATGCCCGGCGGCACGGTGGTGTGTGCCGCATCGTAGCGCAGCATCTCTTCGGCGTTCGCAAATTCGCGCGCGGATTGCTTTTGCGTCTGCTGTTCAGCGGCGCGCTGCTGTTGCTGTTGTTCCTCGGAAAGTTTGGTCTGTTGTTTCATGTTTGGCCTCCTCAGGCGGTTTTCTTAAAAAGAGCGGCAAAAGTTTTGCGGGCGCGATGCAATTTCCCGCGCACCGCGTCGGGGGATTGCCCGACCAGCGCGCCCACCTGCTCGTAGCTCAATTCCTCGTCGGCCACGAGCAGCAACAGGAGCCGGTATTCATCCGGCAGACCATCGAGCGTTTTCTGGATGCGCTGGCCCAGTTCCTTGATTTCCAGGACCCGCAAGGGCGAATCGGTTCCAGCCGTGGTGTTTTCCCACACCGCGTCGTCCGCGTTGGAAAACACGTGGCGGTCATGCCAGCCCTGGCGGAGGTTCTGGCAATGATTGATGGCGATGCGGTACAGCCACGTGCGCAGGGACGCCTCGCCGCGGAATTGATCCAGTTTGCGGAAGGCCTTCAAAAAAACGTCGTGCGTGGCGTCCTCGGCCTTTTGCGGGTCGCCGAGAAAACGCAGGGCGAGATAATAAATCGCGCGGCTGTTTTCGGCATAGAGACGGGAAAATTCCGGAGTCGCCAGATCGGCTGGCGGCTCTGCCACGAATTCACATCCTGCGGCCGGCTCGTTCATGAGTGTCTTCACCGCTGATTAGACAACGCTCGCGCGCAAATGTCACGCTGGCAAGACACCATTGTTGGAAAAGGGAATTGCGCTACAACCGGTGCCGGGAGCCGTATTTCAGTCCGAGATTTTGTTCATAAACGCCGAGTTTTACGTCCGGCGTTGCTTGATGTCCTTTAAGCTCGGTTTTCAAGTGCCCCAGCCGCGTTCGCGCCATTTCCGCGACGGCCAGATCCGGAAATCGGTCCACAATTTTCTCCAGGGTTCCGCGCACGGTGTCGTAATCCGCGCCATGGCGGATCTGCAAATCCGCCAATAAATTCAGCCAGTGCGCGACGCGCTTGGACGGCTGGTTCGGCTGTTCAATCAATTGTTCCAATTCGCCCGCGGCCAGGTCCAGCCGCTGGTAGTGGTCGGCATAAAGGATCGCCAGTGTTTCGCGAACCTCCGTGTCGAGCGGATGCTGTTCCAGATGTTTCACATAATCGGCGGCGAGTTGCGCCGGGTCAATTGCGGCGGGAGCCAGATGCCCGGAAGTTTCCAACAGGCCGATATTTTTCACACCTTCCGGCACGGCCATCGGCTGGCGGTCGTGGGCCTCCAGTAAAATTTTTTCCGTGCTGCCCAAATGGGCGATGCGTTGTGCGGCCAGCAGCGCCAGCTCGGTGTCCGGGAACCGCGTGGTGATTTTCTCCAGCGCGGCGCGCGCCGAATCCGCGTCCTGCGTCAGTTTGAGCTGCCAGTCGGCGAGATGGTTCATCGCGGCGGCGACTTGCTTCGGCGGCGGATTGGGCTGGTCACAAAAATGATTCAACGTGATTTCCGCGCCCGGCAAATCCTGCAGGTTTTCAGCCTGAATGCCGGCGAGCAACATCACGCCCTCAAAATCATTCGGGAAACGGGCCAGTTGTTTGCGGATTTCCACGACGGCTTCCAGAAATTTGCCCTTCATCCGCAGGGAACGCGCAATGGAATAGTACGGTTTCTGTTCCGGCCTTTCGTTGCCGCCGTCGTACAGACCCGTCAAGGGATTGCACAACCATTCGCCAAGGTGCGGCGCCCACATCACGGATATGGCAACCCCAAGAATTATCATGACGAACGGTCCATAAAAACTGAGTTCGATGGCGCCTATAAAACAGGCCATGACCAGCGGAACTGTGATTGCCAGCTTGAACAGCACCTGCGCCGGGTCATAACTCCGTTTCAACATGTGGAACAACCCCCAGCCGATGACACCCAGAATAACCACGAGCCCAATCGTCCCTTCCACGATTTTGTAAGTTGTGCTCATGGTGCCCCGGCAAAACCTCCATTCGCCGGCTTGTTCTCAAGAGTCTTCACTGCCAATTGGACAATGCCAGCGCGTCAATGTCACGCAAGCAAGATGCCCTTTGGTCTTGGACCGGCTGGGGAAGAGTCAACCCGTACTGGTGATTATTCCGACCTCAAGGTCATTGCCGCCGAAGGCTGGGAAATCCCCTGGAATCAGGTGTCACACATCAATCAGGCCGAAATGAAAAGGCTCATCACTGGGCGGGTGAATCGCATTCATACATTCCTTGCACGACCGCCATTTCTGCAACCGAAGACAGCCGTGGGGTGCAAAAGAAAATTCATCGCGCACTCAAAACTGCCTCGGCCCCGCGGATGAGTTCATCTATGGAAATGTTGCCGACGAAATTTGCGCTCGGCGGATTTGCGCCGATGACAACACGGCATTTTTCGCCGGCGGGAATCCATCCGTGCAGACTGGGGTTTGGCCAGAACCACGCGACAATCGGCGTCTGCATCATCATCGCGACGTGCAGCGTGCCGGTGTCGCCGCAAAAATGCAGCGCACTGTGTTTAATGACAGCGGCGATTTGCATCAGATTCAGGTTGCCGGCGAAAACCCGCCATGGTTTCTGCGGCAGCAACGCAAGCAACTCCGCCATTTTCCCCTGTTCGCGCCCTGTTGGCGCGCAGGAAAGGGCCAGCTTTTTCCCGGGAAATTTATTTGCGAGCGCGATGATGAATTCCGCGAGTTGCGCCGGCGGCAGTTCCTTGTAATCGGCGGTTGTGAACGGGCTGATGTGAAAATAAGTTCCGGCGTCGGTCCCGGAAATTCCCGCCGCGCACAAATGGCCGGAAGAAATCTCCACATGAAATTCGGGCTCAACATAAGGAAAACCGGCTTTCGCCAGGCAACGGCATTTTTGAAGATAAACCGGCTCCTGTGTTGGCCGGCATTCGACGTATGCGGTGAACATCCGCCGCCAGAAGAGCGGGCCGCCGTCATCCGGAACTCGGCCCAGCCGTTCGCGCGCGCCGCTCAAAAACGTCAGCCAGCTTGAACGGTCCGAGCCATTGAGATTGATGAGCACGTCGAATTTTTCCTTCCGCAAACTGGAAACCATCGAGATGTTTTCACGCAGCGTCGCGCGGCGCGGATAGCGCATGTAACCCCAGACCCGGTTCACCCACGGCGCGCAGTCCATGAACGACGTGATGTGCGTGGCCACGGCAACGCACAGTTCCGCGCGCGGATACGATTGACGGATCATCCATAGCACCGGAAGCAAGTGAACCGTGTCGCCCAGAAAGCCGAGATCCAGCACCATGATTTTTTTTGCGGCGCGGGTACGCTGAAAGAAACTCCCCTTTTCAATTGCAAGCATCGCGGACAGCCTAGCGCGGCGCGCGGCGGAAACAAGTTGGAATCGCGCAGGCACCTGTGAATCATGAGACGATTCCAATAAAAGGCAGATCCGGGCAGAAAGTGATTTTCGATTTCATGGTTTGCCTCTTTACGAGGGGCGCCATTCTTCGATGCGGGCAATGTCCAGACTTGTTCGGTTGGTATAAAACGCCGGACGGTTCCAGAATCTGTCCGGAGCGCCGGGACGAAACCCGAAGTTGTTTTTCCGGCAGGTCTGAGTCAACCCCAAGAATCTCCACGATCTGAGAAAGGAGGATATTCGAGGCATTCATCACCCGCCCGATTGGTGGAGGCGGGGCCGGAAGTCACCGGTCAGTCCGCCTTTTTATTTTCGGAGGCTTTCAAGCAGATCTGTAATTGCCGCGCCAGTTCGTCGACGGCTGGTTTTACAAAAAGTCCGGCACGCTCGCCGGGAATTGCAATGACACGTGTATTATGCGCCAGTCGCTGCGCCCTCAAGCGCGGGTCTGCATGCGGAAATTTCGTGTCAGCAGTGATGAACAGCGTGATTTCGCCCGGATAAAAAGACGGCTTGTAATGACGATGCGCGCGGCCATTAATATTTGCAATGAAACGGCGGTAATTCGGCAGCCGGCGATCGCTCTGACTCATGCCTGCGGCGCGAATGATTTTCCAACGCAACATCCGCCAGTGCTCATGAATGGGAGTGCGTAACGAGACGTAAGTTTTTTCGTGCCATTTCCCACATTGGATTTTTGACAACGGAAGCAGGGTGTCCATCAATCCGAGCAACCCGATTTCTTTTCCCTGCCGCCGGAGCATTTGCGCCAGTTCAAACGCAACCATTCCACCCATGCATGTTCCCGCCAGCAAATACGGGCCGGTCGGATCTTGGGCAAGAATTTCCGGCAGATAACGTCGTGCCATCGCCTGCACACTCATGAGCGGCCAGCTTTCGCCTTGCAATCCGACAGATTGCAAACCGTAGATCGGACGGCCCGGAAGGCGTCGCGTCAGCAAACCATACGACGCCACATCACCCTGCCCGCTGTGAATCAAGAACAGCGGACGCCCATTGCCATCGCGCAATTTTACGAGCGGACCTGGCGACCGGATGACTGCGTGATCCGTCAACAAGGCCGACAACTTTTCAATCGTGTAGTGTTCCACCAAAGTCGAAGGGGGAAGGGCAACGCCAAACATGTCCTCAATTTGCAGCAATACTTCAACCGCTTGCAAAGACGTTCCACCCAATTGGAAAAAATCGTCGGTGCGGCCGACCGGCGAGATGTTCAACGCTGATTCCCAAATTCTCTTCAGGCGTGTGTCAATCACGTCACGCGGTCTCTTTGCGCGGCTTAACCCGTTTTTGTCTTCCGGTCGCGGCGGCAACGGCAAAGCATGACGGTCTGTTTTGCCCCCCGCCGTAAGCGGCAAATTTTCCAGCGCCATAAAATCATTTGGCATCATGTGTTCCGGCAGCTGCCGGTGCAGTTTCTGCCGGAAATTTTGGCGTGCCACGTCCGCTCCCGTGCAGGGAACGATGTAAGCAACCAGCCGCTTTTCGCCCGGCTCATTTTCCATTGCGGTCACAACGGCCTCTTTCGCCAGTCCCGTCGCCAGCAATGCGGCTTCCACTTCACCCAGGTCCACGCGCTGACCGCGAATCTTCACCAGTTGGTCGGCACGTCCCAAATGTTCCAGTGAACCGTCGGACAAAAAACGCCCCAGATCGTTGCTGACGAAAATTCGGAGCCGGGAATCTTGTTCATCGGCACGGAATTTTTCCGCGGTGATGTCCGGTTGCCGCCAATATCCTTGGGACAAATGCGCGCTGCGGACGGCAATTTTCCCGTCGCCACCGTTTTTGACTGCCTGCCCGGTTTCGTCCAGCAGCAGGACCTCGACCTCGCGCATGGTACGCCCCACCGATATGCGCCGGGTGGATAACACGGTTTGCCTGTCAATCAGCAGTGCGCTGATGAGACCGGTTTCGGTTGAACTCAATGCGTGCATCAGCCGGCAATGCTCCGGGCAATGCTGAAGGAAAAGTTCCCAGTCACCGCGCAACATCGGTTCGCCGCCAAGCCGGACCAGACGTACTGTGTCAAAAGAATTTTTTTTGACCGCCGAACGAGCCAGCTGCCGAAAAACCGTCGGCACGGAATGGTAAACCGTGATTCGTTGTTCATTCAGCCAGGTGGCCAGTCGCCCGACACCTTGCGAACGCACATGAAACAGGCACAAGGCTGCGCCATTGAGCAACGCACCGAACAAATGCGTGGCCGAGGCAGCAAGATGACACGAAGTGAGCAACGAAAGCCGGTCGTCCGGCAAGAGCTGGATCAGTTCGCTGTAAACATCTGCGTGATGAATGACCCCGCTGTGATTTTGCCACACGCCTTTGGGTGTGCCGGTTGAACCGGAAGTGTACATAAGCCACGCTCCGGTTTCAGGCGAGACTCCTGAAAGGGAAACGTTTATTGAGGGTGCGGCAAAATCACCGGCAATCTCCCAGACTTGAATTTGGCCGGACGAAAACGAATGTGCCGTCGCCGCATTTTCGCCGTCCGTCAGCAAAAGTCGCGCTTGTGAATCGGCGATCATGGCGGCCAACCGTTGCCGTGGCTGGCACGGATCAAGCGCGAGGTAGATTTTGCCGGCTTTCAGCGCGCCTAAAATCCCGGAGATCAACAATGCGCTGTGCTCCATGAGCAATACGACCGGCGCGGAACTTTCACCCAGACGGCTTAATATTTCACCCGCGATAAAATGAGAGCGCCGGTCAAGCTCCGCATAAGTCCATTCGGCATCAGGTGCGGCAATCGCGATCCGGCCCGCATGGCCCGCGACGATTTGCGCAAAACGTCCGGGAATGGTATTTGCATTGGAGTGCATGGAGCTTTAACCCGACCGTGGTTTTTCCGCGCCATAAACCGCCTGTAGTCGTGTGTAAAAAAGCCGGTCGCCTTCGCCGTGTTCCGGCGGGCCAAGTCCGGACATTTTCCAGCCGCCGAACGGCAGCGACACATCCACTCCTGCCGTCGCGGAATTTATTTTTAACATCCCAGCCTGCGCTTCGGCCAAAAATTTTTCCCGCAGTTCGGGAGCCTGGCTGAATAATGCCGCCACCAGTCCCTGCCGGACTCCGTTGCAAAGTTTCAACGCCTGCTCGAAATTCTCCGCACGCTGCACGACCAGCAGGGGACTCATCGTTTCTTCCTGCACGAGCGCATGATCCGGCTGGTCGCAGCAAACAACCGCTGGCTGGGCGTAAGCTCCGGCCTTCACCCACGATTCTTGGGCGCGCGATTCGAAAAGAAATTCAACCCGATGGGTCGCGCCGGAATTTCGCGTGGTTTGAATCAACCTGGCCTGCTCGTCGCGTTTGCCGGCGTGAATCACCGGCCCAATGTCCGTGGATTTTTCCAGCGGATCACCCCAGTTCAATTTTCCCGCGGCGATTTTCAGTTCCCGCAAAAAGATTTCAAACCTGGCTGCGCTAATGATCACGCGGCGATTGGCTGTGCAACGCTGACCCGCGAAACCGAAGGCCCCCCACGCGATTTGCGCGGCCGCCTGCGGCAAATCCGCATCGTCCCAGACAATCGCCGCATTGTTCCCGCTCAGTTCCGCCTGCAACGGCAGAAAACGCCGCGCACAAATTTCCTGAATCGCAAAACCGGCCGGCGCCGAACCGGTGAGCGTGACCGCGTTGATATTTTCATCGGCCGCCAGCTTTTGCGCGGTCGTGTGATCGCCGGTCAAAATCTGAACCGCGTTTTCCGATAATCCGGCCTCGCTCAACAATTTCAAAACGGTCGCCGCAATTTCCGTGGCCGCGGGCGCGGGCTTCCAAACGACGCTGTTTCCATAAATCAATGCGGGCGCGATTTTACCGACAGGAATCGCCACCGGATTGTTCCACGGCGAAATCAAGGCGATGGCGCCAACCGGTTCATGGCGGACAAGTCCCGCCGACTCATGTTTGTGAAATTCAAACGCGGCGGCGCGGCGGACCACATCGCGAATGTTTGCCGCCGTGCGGCGGACCTCCTCAAGGCCATGCGAAATGGGCTTGCCGATTTCGACGGCCATTTGCCGTGCCAGTTCCGGCGCGCCCAGTTCCAGGCGCGCTGCGATTCCCTCCAACATTTCGCAGCGCGAACTGATTTTTGTTTGACGCCAGTTCCGGCCGGCGATTGGCGCGGCGTGTGCCGCCAAAGAAATTTCATCCGCGCTGGCGATGGGAATTTCAAACAGGATTTTCCCGGTTTCACGTGGTGAGCGGTGGGTCAATCTGGCAGGTTGGTTGCCGGCCACTCGCGACAAAATTTCATCGCCGGCCATGAATTCGACGCCGCGTTCGGAAAGCCAGCGGTGCGTGGCGGCGCCATAAACCGGATCGTTGCTGGCAACCGCATCGGTGGCGATGAAAACTTGCAGGCCACGTTCCAGGCCTTCCATCGCGATGGCACGAACGCAGGTGTGCAAATGAATTCCGGCGACGGCCACCGTGTCGCAATTTATCTTTTTTAGCGCGGCGTCCAGTTCACCGCTGGCAAATCCGTTGAAGCCTGTTTTGTGGATGACAACTTCATTTTCCAGCGGCTGAAGTGACGCGTATGTTTTGTGTCCTTCTGTCCCGTCAACGCAAAGCCAGCGGCCGTTTTTTTTCCAGTGCGGCAACCGCCGGTCGTTTGTGCGCGAGATCGTTGTCCAAATATGGATGACGGGAATACGCCGGTCGCGACAGTCCCGCAGGAGCACGGCGGTTTGCGAAACTAAATTTTCGGGCGCCGGTTGCAGACCGATTGAATCCAAAAAGTCACCCTGGAAATCCACGAGCAACAGTGCCGGCCTCATACAGCTTGCGCAACTTCAGCGGAACGAAAAACTTGTTCCACGACTTTTTCGGCCATGACCTTCGTGCCAACAATCTGGCAGCCTGGCTCGGCGATATCGGCAGTGCGCCAGCCGGCGCGCCAGGTCTCAATAAGAGCTTTTTCAATGAGCAGCGCCGCTTCATCAAGTCCAAAACTTTCGCGCAACAGCATGGCCAGCGAGAGAATTTGACCGCCGGGATTTGCGACGTCCCGGCCGGCGAGGTCATGCGCGCAACCATGGTTGGTCTGAAAAACACCGCGGCCCTCCGGGTCAAAATTACCGGAGAAAGTCACGCCCCGTGACGAAACGAGCACGCCGCAAATGTCCGCAATGATGTCGCCAAAGAGATTCGGCGCGACGATGACGTCGAAGCGCGCCGGGTTTTGGATTAATTCATAGGCGGCGAGATCAATATTCATGAACCCAACCTCGATGCCGTGATGTTTCGCCACCGCACTGCCAATATCGCGCCAAAGTGCGGTCACGGTTGGCACCCCGCCGTACTTGACAATCACATGCAGATTTCCCCTGCGGTGCGCAGCTGCATGCGCGGCGACTTCGACCAGGCGATGAACCTCGTGTTCGCTGTAACTGAACGAGTGTTCGGCCACCCGCCCCTTGTCCGTGGCGCGGTCGCCCCACTGGCCTTGATAAACGCCGCCGGTGTTATCGCGCACAAGGAGCATGTCCACGTCCTTTAAAAACTGCGGGGCAATCTTTCCGGCGCGCGCCAGTTCCGGCCAGGGCTGGACCGGAACAAATTTGCAGAATAAATCAAAACGTCGCCGTAAATCATAAACGTAACGTCCGCCGGCGGGGCCGTTGAGGATTGCGCCGCCGCGATGAAAAATATCGGCGCAAAAATCCACCGTATCTTCCGGCAGCCATTTGCCGTATTCAGCGATGGCGTCCTCGCCGATCAATCCACCGTTCCGGATTTCAAATTTCAAATCCAACACCTGCCCGACTGCTTTGAGGACATGCAATGCCGCGCCGATGACCTGCGGACCTATGCCTGCACCCTCCAGGACGCCAATCAGAAAACAGGCTTCAGGAATAACCGGACCCGCTCTTGACAGTTTTCCATCCAGAAAAGTCACGAGCCTTGCGGAGCTGTTCTTTTTGAGTCGTTCTGTTTTCTCCATGTTTTACCGGAGTAACAGCTTCAAACTGAAGCGAAAATAAAACGAATCAAGTCTGAAAATAACAAAAATGCAATAAAGGGAAGCGCCCCTCGCAGGGTATTACGATGGTTTCGTTGTGAGCCTGCGGTGCCATCACGTCCAGCGCAGCTAATGTGTTTTCTCGACCCAGGCAGGTGCATTGACCTTGCGAGCGGATATTCCGCACCTGCGATTCTGTTGATGGGGCACTGTTCAGGCAAATTCGACCGGTAGGGCCAGACATGCAAGTTGTTTTCAGCCGTAGCGATACGGCTTGCTCAATGAAAACGAATTGGGTAGATGCCGGATTTCCCGCACCTCACCATCCGCCAGCAGCACCTCGACAATATCGAACCGGATTTTCACCGCCGGATTTTTTAGCAGCCGCAAATAATCCAGCGCGGTTTGCGAAAGCAATCGCCGCTTGCGCGCGTTGACCGCCGCCGCCGGGCGCGTCCAATCCTCGGATGAACGCGTTTTGACCTCGACGAACACCAGGCAATCATTATCGCGAAAGACCAGATCAATCTCGCCCCGCGTGGAACGGAAATTGGCCGTGAGAAATTTCAGCTCCTGACGCTGCAAATGACGCTTGGCCGCGTGCTCGCCCAGTTCACCGCGCCGCAGGTGCTCCGGCTTTTCCTTGCCGGTGAGCCGGTCTTTCAATTTTTCCAGCAGATTCATTCAGTCGCGGTTTGAACGCAGATTAACAGGTAGGGCGGGCAGTCCTCTGCCCGCCGTTCGTGCGATGGCAAATTGCGGCGCGCACGGAGTGACGCGCCCTACCTCGGAACCATCGGGTGCTGCGAGGGTTTTGGACTGCGGTGGCAGAGCGCAGCGGCGACACCGCTTTGGAACGCTGACCAACCGGGCAAAAGCGGCGTGGCGCTTCGCTTCCCGCCGCACTCCAAAATATTTGGTTGCGGTTGTTATAGCGCCAGGTTTCATCCGTGTCTAAAAGAATTCGCGTTGGGTTGGTTTCAATGGCGCGAAGCTGCGCCGGTGGATCGGGCACGGGCCGTGCTCCGCAATCGCCGCCAGATGTTGCGCCGTGCCGTAGCCTTTGTGCCCGGCAAACCCGTACTTCGGCCATTGCCGGTCGAATTCGAGCATCAGCCGGTCGCGCGTCACCTTGGCCAGCACGCTCGCGGCGGCGATGGAATAACTTCGCGCGTCACCCTGCACAATGGCCGTGTGCGGCACCGTCATGGTCTTGACGGGCCGGCCGTCCACGAGCGCGTGTTCGGGCGCGGGCCGCAATTGCGCGAGCGCGTTGTTCATGGCGCGATGCGTGGCGCGCAGGATGTTGATGGCGTCAATTTGCCCGGCCCCGACTTGCGCGATGGCAAATTGCACTTCGGGACACGCGGTGAGAAAGGCAAAGTATTTTTCGCGCTGCGCGGCGGTAAGCTGCTTGGAATCGTTCAAACCCTCAAGTTCGGGCGGCAGGCCGGATGCCGCCCATTTCGACGGCAAAATCGCCGCCGCCGCCAAAACTGGCCCAGCCAACGGGCCGCGGCCCGCTTCATCCACACCTGCAATCCGGGTCAGGCCCCGGGTCCACAGCACCCGCTCGAACTCAAAGCGATCTGAAAATTTGGCGGACATTTCTTTATTCCGAGCCTAGCGCGTTTTGCGGCGTTGTCAGCCTTGAATTTTTCGAGGACGAGGACGAGAACAAGGAGGATTTATTCGCTTTGAAAAATCCGTGTGCATCCCGCCTTCGTTTCACTTCGTCGTGGCAAGCCGTGTCCATCCGTGGTTAAATTTCCCCCATGAAAATCGAATCCCTGCATGTCGGCATGAACGTCCGCCATCCGCAATACGGCGTGGGCGTGGTCAAAACCATTTCTGAAATCACGGCGGAAATCCTCTTCGCCGACGGTAAGCGCGCCGTCGCGCCGGAGGCCGCCGGCCTCGAACTCGCCGAACCGCAAACCGCCGTCAGCGGCCTGAACCTGCCGCTCAAGCAATTCATCGAGCAGACCGTGGACGCCGCCGTGGTTCGGCTCGGCTTCGAAAAACCGGACGCCGTGGTTGAAAAACTCGGCGTCCGCTGGCACGGTGGCAAACTGGTCATGCATCCCGCCGACCCGGCGCTGCAAGCCAAGGAAGTGCCGCTCGAAGTGTTCTTTCACAAAATCGTGATGGTGCGCAACAATCTTCGCGTGCTGGAGCAAAAGATCAACGGACACGAAAAGCTCACTGATGGCGAAAAAGTCGAGCTGCAACAATACATCACGCGCAGCTACGGTTCCCTGACCACGTTCAACATCCTGTTCAAGGAAAAGGAAGACCAGTTTTGAAGAGTTTATTTCGCCATCGCTGTGGAAAGGTGGCGAAGCCGGCATTTCAATCCGTCCGGGTGTGTCTGAGCGCGATGAATCCATGAACTTGAAAACCTGCAACGTCGAAGCCGGTTTCCCGTCCGTGGACGAAGCCCGCCGGCTGGTCCTTGAGGAAATCAGAAAATCCAAACGCGAGGGCGTGCGCGTTCTGAAAGTCATCCATGGCTACGGTTCCTCCGGCAAGGGCGGCACATTGAATCATGGCTTGAAAAAATCGTTCGCGCTCCGCAAGAAGGAGGGCGTGATCAAGGACTACATCCCCGGCGAGAACTTCACCATCTTCAATCCCGTCGTGCTGGAACTGCTTGAAGCGGTGCCCGAGCTGCGGGCGGATTCGGATCTGGCCGCGACGAACGAGGGCGTGACCGTGCTCTGGCTGAAATAGCGCGCTCAGGGCTCACTGCCGCTCTCGATTCATCTTGTTCCTCTTCGCATTGCTCTCGACAAAATACATGCCCAACAAACCCCGTCCGGTTTTTGATTTCGGCCTGGATCGGATGGCGTTGGTGAAAAATTCGAGGAGGTTGACGAGGCGGGAAAGGAGTTTGGACATCGGCGTAGAAGTTTGAAGCCGCAGATATGCGGGTCAATCAAAAAGTGGAGATTTTCGAAAACTCGTTGTAAAGCGGCGGTGATTTTGTCCGGTTTTGGGGGGAATTCCAAGTTCCAAGAATTTGGAAAATACGAATCGCGCACCCTTTTGGCGGGTGAAAAACCGCACGGAGGCAGATATTGACTATTGAGTCTAGCGCATCCCGTCGGCATTTCGCTTTCATCAATCCCGAGCCGCTTGCCGATTTATCGGGCTTGATGGATGCCTGGGCATTTCGGATTCTTGACCGGAATCGTGAGGGAGAGAGTTGTGTCGAGTTCGGCAGATATTTGTTGGAGAATTTGGCGTAAGACCATTTGGGAAATGTCGGATGAAGAAAAGCATCTGCAAATTCACCCCGGTTAGACTGCTGGTGGTCATCGGCGGCGCGCTTGGTTGCTTTATGGTTTGTGCTCTCACTGCTTCTGCACAACCGGAAAATAAAGTGCCGGGCGGTGTCGCGTATGAGGCCGGGGATGCTTCGCTTTCCGGAGCGACAAACGCGGCCGGCGGCCCGGAGCGCCGCCTTCGCGACGATGCGGCGCTCGCCAGTGAGGACCGGTTGCGATTCATGGAAAACCAGGTCACCTATTTGGTCAAGGATTTCACGGGAGAAAACCACCAGCGGCCGGAGATGGGCTGTGAGCTTTCAGATTTTGGTTCGTGGTATGACGTCGCTTATTCGGGAGGCATCAACCGGTTCTGGATGAACTCGGTGCGGCATCACACCTATGATCAAGTGGGTTTCAATGCCGCCAACGACGTCGGACGGCTGGCGTTGTTTTTCCAAACCCCCGCCGGGGAATTGATCGACGGGAGCAGTGGCGAGTGTGTTGTGAACTGGTATCCCTATGGATGGAAGACAACGACCCGGCAGGGCGGCATCGAAATTGAATCCACGGCCTTCTTCACCGCTTTCAACACCGTTGCCATCCTCGCCAGGGTGAAAAACGCGGGAACCGAAGCCGCCATCTTGGCTCCTTCCCTGCTGGTCACCGGCCGTTCTGAATACGACGGCCAGACCGGTGGCCTGATTGTGGGATTCGCTGCGGCCCGCGACCGCCTGGCCTGGCGCAACCGGCGCGTCGGTAAATCGGCCGACCCGAATGACTACACGGATTCACTGCTGATCGGCTCGACCCTCGGCATCCTCCACTCTGCCTTTCTACCGCGCTACCTGACGTCGGGTCGTGGCAATGAATTGAAGGAGGCGCTCCGCGAAACGTGGGAACCCGCCCTGAAGGCCAAAGCCGGCTCGGCGGTCGCCAGTGCCGATCCGCTGAAGCTGGCGCCGGGCGAAACCCGCGAATTTGCATTCTATGTTGCGGCGGGAGCCGACGATGCGACCGCGGAAAAAACCGCCGTTCTGGCCGGGCATGACCTCGCCGCGACCGGCCTTGCCGGAATTGTGTCGCGCATGGAACATGATTGGAACGATTATCTGGGAGCATTGCCCAAGCTGTATCAACCGAGCGATGAAGACCTGAAGCTGTATTATTCAGCCGCCCTGGCGTTGCGTTCGAACCGCCTCATGAAGGAGCAAAACGGGGTGTTGTATGATGCGTCCTGTCCGGCACGCGGAGGTTTTAATCTGTTTTTTCAAAGCGACGCCTGCTGGAATTTGCTCGGATACCTCGACATCAATCCCGACTGGGCGGCCGGGCACGCCGTGCCGATTCTCGACCCGCCGAGCATCATCATGGATCCCCATTATTACTGGTCCATGTGGGAGCTTTACTCGCGACTGCCGGATCCCAAAAAACAACAGGAGTTTGCGGCGATGGTTTATCCGCTGCTTAAAGAGAACTACCGGGTCTGGACGACGCAGATTGACATTGATCACAACCTCTTATGCGCAACGCCGAATAACTGGGACGACAATCCGCGTGCCGACCTGCTTTTTAAGGAAGCCACCGATATACCGGGGCAATGGAATAGTTGGTGGAATGATTGGGTAAAAGACTCCAGGGATAATTTCCTGGAGGATCCCGCCGCCAGCTCCCAACTGGCCTATGGCACGGTCATCATGGGACGTTTTGCCAGAATCCTCGGGAAAGATAGGGAAGCGGCGGATTGGGGAAAGCAATTTCAGAAGCATGTGCAGGCGATTGACACGTTGTGGGATGAAGAGAAGGGCTGTTGGATCGTGACCTATCGGCATGCCCTGAAGGACAAAGTGCTCACGAGTTCCATTCTCTATCCCGTCTTCACCGATGTCTGCCGCGACCCGGTACGAATCCGGCGCGTGATTGAAAGCCACATTCTGAACCCGGCGGAGTTCAATGGGCCGTATCCCGTCCCGACGGTCGCTTACAATGACCCGCGTTATTACAGGCAGAAACCACCCAGAACCGATCAGGAAGGCGGCCTCTGGCGCGGCAATATCTGGCTGCCTGAGGCGTGGGTTATCGTGAAGGGTTTGTATAAATATGGATATGAGGCCGAAGCCAGGGACATCGCCCGCCGATTGACCGACATGATGTCCCACCAGGCGCAATGGAGCAAAAGCAATCCACAATTCGCCTGCATCCCGGCCGAATTTTATGATTCCCGCAACGGACAAGCCCAAAACATCCGCCGCTTCTCATGGACCAGCGCGGTGGCGATGGATTTCCTTTTGGGCAATTATCAGAATGAGCGTATGCTGGGCACGAACCCGGAACGTGACCGTGCGATCAACGGACATCTTCGGGAGATCTTTGACTTCGAGAGCGGGAAGAGTCTTTTTCGCGTCAAGACGGTCAAATCGGTTTTCCCGCTGCTGCGAATGACCTCGGCCGACAACCTACCGATCAATAAGAGCGCCAAAGTGGAGTTCAGTTTTTCGGATCCGGCCGGCAATTTTACCGGGTCAACCATCTTTTTTTCCGTTGATCCCAGCCGCTGGGCGGTGATGGAAAAAGCAAAGGGCGTTCCCCTCAAACCGGATGCAGGCGGATATTACCACGCGGCACTGGGGGCCGAACTCATGCTTATCCGATAAGACGGCACACATCGAGACTCATCTCGAAGTGGTGGAATGGTGCCTCTCTATGATGCCGCTCGAACCTTTTTTCAAGGACAGACCGTCACTCCAGCGGCTGGAGGTCATGGGAGTTGAACCTCTTTAGGGTATCCCCACACCCTTCCCCACATGGGGAGGGGTGCTGATTTGAATCCGTCCTTTGTCTGTAATGGTTTTATCGCTGTTTGCGATTTTGTCCGACCCCCGACTTCGGTCGGTTTTGCCGCTCACGCGGCTGACGGGCTGCGCGCGGCCAAGAGGCCGTGCTCGCCCAAAACCTCCCTCATCGCTCACGCGAAAAACGGGTACACACGCGGACGGGTTTATGCCGTTAAAGGACAGGTGTCCTTTTGACCAGTTTAACACGGGTAAGGCCGGGTTAAACGGGTTGGCGCGGGAGCGTGAACGCGCCCTTGCCTGGACGGGTTTTTGACGGGTAATGAAACTGTCCGGGGAAAGACAGTTTGGATCGGAGACGTTGAGGTTTTTGCGCTCACCGGACACCCGAAAGCTAAAATTTGCTACGCATGGAACAACCGCGAGGGAAAGAAAGATCAAGGCGAACGGTTTGTTACCGTCTTGGAAATTCCGCCAGTAGATTCTCCGCAAACCGCCGTCCGCGCCATCAGAGAAACGCTTCTGTTCACGAGGGCCGCCACGCACAAAGGTCGAGCATTATCAGCCTTAACAACAAACTTCCATGTCGTCATACATCGAACAGTTCGAGCAGGAGCTTATCGCAAAGCTCAACGGGAACGAGGACGAGGGGACAATCGTTCGCTGGGTTTCCGAGAAGGTCTTGGAAAGCTACAGGAACGGCATCACCGCAGGGCAAAAGGGCGCAACGGTGAAGCGTCAGGGGACGCCGAAAGAAGTAAAACGAAAACCAAAAGCCTTCACGCAGCTTCTTCACTGCGGTGAATGCGGCGGAGCCATCACCGCCGAAATTCAGAAAGGCCATACCTACTACCGTTGCTCCAAAAAGAATCGCGCATCAGCATGGTGTCAACAGCCGTATATCCGCGAAGAAGGCCTTGATGCAGAAATCATGGTCTTGTTGAAGCCGTTTTCACTCCGGGCGGATTGGGCGGACGATATGCTGTTACGGATTGACAAGGAGAAAAAGCAAGCCGCTCAAACCACCATGCAACTGGTGGAGCAAAAGCGCGCGGAGATTGACAAGATCAATGCTCGCCTTCAAAGGCTTCTGGATTCGTTCCTGGACGCGCTGATTGACCGCGAAACATTCGCGACGCAAAAGGCCAAATTGATGAGCCAAAAGAAGACGTTGGAAGAGCAAAAAGCCCGCCTAACGGCAGGCCGAGCCGATTGGCTCGAACTATTCAGGAAATGGATTTTAACCGCTAAAAATGCGGGGAAAATCGCTGTTTCGGATTCGCTTCAAGAGAAGCGGGTTCTCGCTCTTGAAGTCTTCGGCTCGAACCTTGTCCTCGACTGCAAAAAAGCCCGTGGTTCTTGCGTGAAACCGTGGTCACTCATTCCCGAAAAATCCCGAAGTGGTGGAATGGTGCGCGCTGCAGGGTTTGAACCTGCGACCCCTTCCGTGTGAAGGAAGTGCTCTGCCGCTGAGCTAAGCGCGCGACCGTCTGACAGGATATTCATCGCCCGCGTTATTTCAAGATTTTCTTAAGACCGTGTCGCGCTGCGACCATTCGGGGTTCGCCTCCGGAAAATCCAGGTTGTAATGCAGCCCGCGGCTTTCCGGCCGCATCAGCGCGCAACGGACGATCAGTTCCGCCACCGTGGCGATGTTGCGCAGTTCCAGCAGGTCGCTCGTCACGATGAAGTTCCAGTAGTAGTCGTGAATTTCCTCCTGCAAGTTCGCAATGCGTTTCTGGGCGCGCGCCAGCCGCTTGTTGGTGCGCACGATGCCCACGTAATCCCACATCAGCCGCCGGATTTCGTCCCAGTTGTGCGCGACGACGACCATTTCATCCGGATTGTGCGCGTCGCCCGATTGCCACAGCGGAATTTTCAAATCGGTTTTCGGCGATGAATTTTTTGTGGCACGTTGCGCGGCGCGGTGGGCGCAAACCAGCGCCTCCAATAGTGAATTGCTCGCCAGCCGGTTCGCGCCGTGCAATCCGGTGCAGGCCACCTCGCCGACGGCGTAAAGCCCGGCAATTTCCGTCTCGCCGTCCACGTTCGTCACCACGCCGCCGCATTGATAATGCGCCGCGGGCACAACCGGGATCGGCTCTTTCGTGATGTCAATTCCGTAGCGCAGGCAGGTCTGGTAGATGTTCGGAAACCGCTCGATGATGAACCGCGCCGGCTTGTTCGTGATATCGAGCCAGACGTGTTCCGCGCCGCTCTTCTTCATCTCGCTGTCAATCGCGCGCGCCACCACGTCGCGCGGTGCAAGCGATTTCAGCGGATGATGGGCATCCATGAATTCGACGCCTTCGAGCGATTTGAGCACGCCACCTTCGCCCCGCACGGCTTCGCTGATGAGAAACGACTTCGCCTGCGGATGATACAGGCACGTCGGGTGGAACTGGATGAATTCCATGTTCGCCACCGACGCCCCGGCGCGATACGCCATCGCCACACCGTCACCAGTCGCAATGTCGGGATTTGTTGTGTAGAGATACACCTTGCCGCAGCCGCCCGTGGCGAGGACCGTCACCGGTGCGACAAACGTCCAGACGCGGTTGGCTTTTCTGTCGAACACATACGCGCCGAGGCAACGGTTCTCGCCGACGTAACCAAGCTTCTGGCTGGTGATCAAGTCAATCGCCAGGTGGTTTTCAAAAATCTGAATGTTCGGCTGCCGCGCCGCCGCATTCAGCAAGGCCCGCTCGATTTCCCGGCCCGTTACATCCTTCGCGTGCAAAATGCGCCGCTTCGAGTGGCCGCCTTCCCGGCCGAGGTCGAGCTGCTTGCCGCCGTCCTCGTCCAGCGCGTCGCGCTCGGAAAATTTCATTCCCAGCTCGATCAACTCCGCGATGCGCGCCGGGCCGTCTTCGACGATGGTGCGGACAACGTCTTTCTTGCACAGGCCCGCGCCCGCCGTGAGCGTGTCGCGCACGTGCGACTCGAACGAATCCTCCTTGCTGGTCACCGACGCGATGCCGCCCTGTGCGTAATTCGTATTCGACTCCGCGCGGTCCTTTTTGGTGACGATGGCCACGCGCCCGCGCGGCGCGACTTTTAACGCGAAGAACAGCCCCGCGAGGCCGCTGCCGAGAACGAGATAGTCGAATTGTTTCACCGGCGGGCAATTTAACGCAAAGACGCAGAGACGCGAAGATAAAATGGATTGGGCGAAATAGGCTGAAAAGTCACAAATGAGCAAAAAGTTCTTTACGCATTTTGACCAATCCCAAAAGCAGCCACAGGCAAATTAACCACATGCCGGAAAACTGCGTGAGAGTAACAACGACTGCAAATATGTGTCCACCGCTAGCTTGAGCGCTGCCACTGTACTGGGCTATTTCCGGGTCTGGATAGAGCCAGAGCCCAACGCCAGCCGCCAGAAGAGTCGTAAGAACGTATGCCGATGCTCCAACACCGACCAAACTGCCGACCCAAGCTAAACGTTTACGGAAAAATAATCCGACAGCCCCGGCAAACCAAAAAAGCGCAACCGAATCCATCACAAGTTCACGAACGGTTATAGGAGGGTAATGGGTTCTTGGTGGTGACATCGAAAGTGCTGAATGGCAACCGCTCTCTGCCATGATGGAAATCAAGAACACACCTGATGCCATGATCAGGTTCAATATGCAGATTGCACGAGTGGGCATTTTGCGCAGGCTGAAAAGCAAGACGACAACAACAGCAATCGGAACAATGACCATCGGAACAAACAGAGACCATCCAATCAATGTCCGAACCATTTCTTTCGAGATTATCTGGTGGGCAACCAGGAATCGAATTAAGACCTTCATCAGGATCACGTCTTCGACTCTGCGATTAGCCAATTGAATTGTCCAGAGCCAAGCTCAGCGCAAAAAAACGTCTGTCAAAGCCGTCCATTATCAATCAGCCGCGTTTTGCCGACGAACACCGCCAGTGCCATGTGCGCACCGCGTTTCACTTTTGAAACGGGCGACAGCGTGTCCGGTTCAAAAAAATCCACGTAGTCCAATCTCGCGTCGGGCTCGGTTTTAATCAACCTTTTCAAGTCCGTCTTGAGTTTCACCGCCGGGACAGCTTTTGACCGTTTTACAACAATTCGTGCCGTTTGGATCGCGCGCCAAAGCACGGTCGCTTGCCGGCGCAAATCGCCGTCGAGATATTTGTTCCGCGAACTCATCGCCAGCCCGTCGCGCTCGCGCAGCGTCGGGGCGATGATGATTTTCACCGGAATATTTAAATCCGCCACCATGCGTTTGATGATGGCCGCCTGCTGCCAGTCTTTGGCGCCGAACACCGCCACGTCCGGCAGCACGACGTTAAATAATTTTGCCACGATTGTCGTGACGCCGCGAAAATGTGTTGGCCGCGACGCGCCTTCCATCGTGCGTGACAATTGCTCCTCGACGACGCAGGTGCTGAATCCGTTTTCGGATTTGTTCGGGTACATTTCCTTGTCGCCGGGTGTGAACACAACATCCACACCGGTAGCGCGGCACAGCTTCAAATCATGTTTCAGGTCGCGCGGATATTTGGAGAAATCCTCCTTCGGCCCGAACTGCGTCGGGTTCACGTAAATGCTCACGACCACCTTGCCTGACTTCCCGACACGCTTGCGGGCCTCGCGGACGAGGCTCAGGTGGCCGGCGTGCAGGCAGCCCATCGTCGGAACGATGCCGATACGTTTGCCCATGCGTTGCCATTTTTTGGCGAGCGGTTGCATCGTGGCGATGGAACTGACGATTCGCATGGTGAAAAAGTGCGGCAGCGGCGGCGGGCAATCAATTCAATAAAGTAGGACAGGCGTCCCGCCTGTCTCCATCTGTTCTGATTGAAGTTAGAAACAGGTGCGACGCCTGCCTGCGTTAAAAAGCCGCGTATATGTCTTAGCGCGGCTTTCGTCTGTAGCGGCGGCTTGCGACCGTCGCAAAATTCACCTTTCAAGGAATCACCTCCGTTGGTGTGCGCCACAGGCCTGGTTGATGGGCACTTCCGTCACGAGATCGTTCGGCTGCACGACCTTGTTCGCCAGTATCCACGATTCGACTTCCTCGCCGCTGATGTCGGCAAGCATCTGGCCGTTGATCTCAACGCACGGACTGAGCATCTGGCCGCTTTTTTCAACCATTTCCTGGCGCTGGACCGGGTCGTTGATGATGTCGCGGTCTTCAAAGGGCAGATCATATTTCTTGAGCACGGCGCGCACGCCGTTGCTCCAGCCACAGGTTGGTTTCAAATAGGCAATGATTTTTGGTTTTTCCATAGATTTGCATATATTGGTTTTACAATGCCAATATACTGCCATAATCCAAAGCGCGGGGCAAGTGTTTTAACCGGTTCTTCGATGTTTTCAGCGCGTGGCAGGGCGTAAAACCGGGCTCTTCGGAAACAGTCACGACATTATAGATACAAGAATGACATCCGCCCTCGCCCCGGCCCCGTAAAGGGGCGTGGCCCTCACGGGGCTTTACGCCCTCTCCCCCAGGAGAGGGAGAATCGTTTGCCGCTCCTTTGAAAAGTTATATGACTGGATTGGCCGGACGCTCATTCGCAAATCCAGAAACAAGCGAATGCGATTTCCTCTCCTGGGGGAGAGGATAAAAGGTGAGGGCGGACGTAAACACTCATCCCGCTGAAAAAACGCCGTGTCAAAAATCATCTTTCCGTTTCTTTTTTCCGCGCGGCCAAAATTTTTCGCGACGGCGTATAAGTGGCGATGAATTCGCGGTAAAATTCCGTGAAGGTGCCGACGGCGAGATGCGCGCGCACGTCCGCCATCACTTTCAAAAACAGGTGCGAGTTGTGGACACTTACCATGCGCAGACCGAGGATTTCGTTCACGTTCAACAGATGCCGCAGGTAGGCGCGGGTGAAATTCCGGCACGCAAAACAGTCACAGCCTTCCTCAATTGGTCGAAAATCCGCCTTGTAAGCGCCGCCCTTGATGCCGATGGCGCCCTTGCGCGTGTACGCCGTGCCGTTGCGCGCCACGCGCGTCGGCAACACGCAGTCGAACATGTCCACGCCGCGCGCAATCAATTCGACCATCTGCGCGGGCGTGCCGAGACCCATGGCGTAACGCGCCTTGGTCGCGGGCAAAAACGGCTCGGTCAATTCGATGGCCTTCAGCATCTCCGGCTCAGGCTCGCCCACGCTCACGCCGCCGATGGCGTAGCCGTCGAAATCCATCGCGACCAGCGCCTTGGCGCATTCCTCGCGCAAGGCGGGATTGCTGCCGCCCTGAACGATGCCGAAAACCAGTTGGCCCGGCGCGCGCGGTTGTTCGCGGCATTCCCGCGCCCAGCGGATGGTGCGTTCGACCGCAAGCTTTTGTTCGCGCGCCGGAGCGTCGTGCGGCGGACATTCATCGAATGCCATCGCGATGTCCGAGCCAAGCACGCGTTGGATTTCCATCGCCTCCTTCGGGCCGAGGAACAGCGGGGAGCCATCGAGGTGCGAGCGGAATTCAACGCCGTGCGGTTTGATTTTCCGGATTTTGGCGAGGCTGAAAACCTGGAACCCGCCGCTGTCGGTGAGGATGGGCCGCTCCCAGTTCATGAACCGGTGCAGCCCGCCCGCGGCGCGGATGATGTCGAGACCGGGGCGGATATTGAGGTGATAAGTGTTGCCGAGGATGATTTGGGTGCCCATCTCGATCAGTTCGCGCGGATCGAGCGCCTTGACGCTGGCCTGGGTGCCGACGGGCATGTACACCGGCGTGTCCACGACGCCATGCGCGGTGGTGAGCCGGCCAAGCCGCGCCTTGGTGTGCGCGTCCGTTTTTAGCAGTTCAAACATCGTGCAAAGGTTTTAACGCAAAGTCGCAAAGCCGCAAAGCCGCAAAGGAAAAAATTTCAGCCCTACACTTATATGCCCGCCAAATCGAACAGAAGTCTCGCTTCGACGAGCAGCGTCCACCACCAGCTCAAGAGCACACCGCCGCGCAGATAGAACGAGACCGACAGAAATCCCATGCCGATTCTGACGGCCAGGAGCGCCGCAAACAGCAAGGATGGAATCGGGGTTGTGGCAGCCCGGCATTTGATCGTCAGTACGAAGGCTCCAA
>Ga0265323_10000341_pt1 | contig 26687 bp, 10 predicted proteins | sample 41225metaG_FD_193580 | JGI IMG/M metagenome (GOLD analysis project Ga0265323, IMG submission 193580) | Rhizosphere microbial communities from Carex aquatilis grown in University of Washington, Seatle, WA, United States - 4-12-25 metaG | ecosystem: Host-associated > Plants > Roots > Rhizosphere...
AGCCGCTTGTAATCTAATCCGCGTACTAGATCTTGACGCTCTGACCTTCTGGATAACTAGCGTAACTCACAAAAAGTACAGGCAATAGCCTCTTACCTTAAGGCACTGCTTTCCGGCTCGTTGAACGAACATCCCTGTAGCTAAAGTCATATTATCATAGAAGAAATAGGCTGGCTAGTAGTTTTCAGAGTGAGGCTTAACTCCCATCCCTTCCGCTTTACATACGTGGTCACTCACTCACCTTCCTAACTGCGTGATATGCTCATCAAAGTCTTACGATAGCTTCACGAAGAGGGCGTTAGTTACGCTCTTGTCAAATGAATAGGAATAATAAAAGACTTTTCAGAATAGTGGCGCTTCAAAGTATTATCTCTCTGCTCGGACTCAAAGACTTATATAATCTATTTGCTTGGACTCAAAGACTTATATATGTCTATCTGCTCGCTCGTTCCATCGCTGAGGGTGCGTGCACTATACCTATAGTAAAGAAAGGGTTATAAAAGAAAGGGTGGAAGGTATATATAGTATAGCCCCCACATATGATCTTACTCGATTGTGAATAGTTTCTTATAGCTGGTTAAAGAAGCAGCGGGTGGTCTAGATACATATACGATTTGAGTGAGTTGATGGGTCTTTGTTATCTTATCTTCTAGTTAGAGTTCTTTAGAGATGAACATAAAAGGCCTTCAAAAAGGACCCCCTCGGCGAGGAAGTATCCTGCTTCATCATCCTCTTCAAATCCAGAGGATGAGGAGAGCCGACGTCAGGAGAGGAGACGTCGGGCTGGAAGAGTCTTAAAAAAAAAAGGAATTGTATCTAATTATGGAATTTACTCCAAGAGCTGCAGAACTTACTACTCTATTAGAAAATAGGATAATCAACTATTATACCGATTTGAAAGTGGATGAAATCGGGCGTGTAGTCTCAGTTGGAGATGGGATTGCACGTGTTTATGGATTGAACGAGATTCAAGCAGGAGAAATGGTGGAATTCGCCAGCGGTGTTAAAGGAATAGCACTGAATTTGGAGAATGAAAATGTAGGGATTGTTGTTTTTGGTAGTGATACGGCTATCAAAGAAGGAGATCTTGTCAAGCGCACTGGATCTATTGTGGATGTTCCTGCGGGAAGGGCCCTGTTAGGCCGTGTGGTCGACGGCTTGGGAGTACCTATTGATGGGAAAGGAGCTCTCAGCGATCACGAACGAAGACGTGTTGAAGTGAAAGCGCCAGGTATTATTGAGCGTAAATCCGTGCACGAACCTATGCAAACTGGGTTAAAAGCAGTAGATAGCTTGGTCCCTATTGGCCGTGGTCAACGTGAATTAATCATTGGGGACAGACAAACAGGAAAAACAGCTATAGCAATAGATACTATATTAAACCAAAAGGAATTGAACTCAAAAGGAAAAGAGAATGAGAAATTATATTGTGTTTATGTTGCGATAGGTCAAAAACGCTCAACGGTAGCACAATTAGTTAAAATCCTGTCTGAAGCAAATGCTTTGGAGTATTCAATTCTAGTAGCAGCCACCGCTTCAGATCCGGCTCCTCTGCAATTTCTGGCCCCATATTCTGGGTGTGCTATGGGAGAATTTTTCCGCGATAATGGCATGCACGCATTAATTATCTATGATGATCTCAGTAAACAGGCAGTGGCATATCGACAAATGTCTTTGTTGCTACGCCGCCCACCAGGCCGTGAGGCTTTCCCTGGGGATGTTTTCTATTTGCATTCCCGTCTCTTAGAAAGAGCCGCTAAGCGTTCAGATCAAACAGGTGCAGGTAGCTTAACTGCCTTACCCGTCATTGAAACACAAGCTGGGGACGTCTCGGCCTATATTCCTACGAATGTAATTTCTATTACAGATGGACAAATCTGTTTGGAAACAGAGCTCTTTTATCGAGGGATTCGCCCAGCTATTAACGTCGGCTTATCCGTGAGTCGTGTAGGGTCCGCCGCTCAGTTAAAAACTATGAAGCAAGTATGTGGAAGCTTAAAACTCGAATTAGCCCAATATAGAGAAGTAGCTGCCTTCGCTCAATTTGGGTCAGACCTGGATGCTGCCACTCAGGCATTACTGAATCGAGGTGCAAGACTGACAGAAGTGCTAAAACAACCACAATATGAGCCAATTCCTATTGAAAAACAAATTGTAGTCATTTATGCAGCTGTCAATGGGTTCTGTGATCGAATGCCACTCGACAAAATTTCTCAATATGAAAGAGCGATTCTAAGTAGTATCCATCCTGACTTAATTAAATCCTTCCTAGTTCAAGGCGGTTTCAACGCGGAGAAAAAAAAAGAACTAGATGCTTTTTTAAAAGAGAGCGCTTTTGATTTCATGTAAAAGAACCCTGTTGCTTTGCCTTTCCCCCCTGTAAACGGGGGGGGGGGGACGGACAACACCTTTTCTCCTCCCGGACTCGCAACGGCGAGAGCAGGGAGGAAGGGCACTTTTTAATAATAAATATATAGAAAGGGCCCTTAATTTGTATTGTGATACATAACATGCCTTAGCGCATACTGGGGGGTGGCAATGATTTTCTATCTATACACAAAAGGGCAGAGCACCTATTGTCTATCAAGGACGTTTGTTTTCATGGTCTTTCCTACTTTTTGCATTTTATTGGATCGTCTCTTAAGATAGTTGATAATTTAATATATATCTATGCAATTTTATGTAAACCAAATGGGTTTTCTTTATATATGCAATCATGAAGGTGCTAGTGAAATGCTCCCCTGGTTCGTCTGTATATATTTCTTTACGCCCATGCATACTTCTTTTTTAAATCTCGGGTGTCACCTGTTGTTATTGAAAACTCTAGGGTGATGCGAAATTGCCACTGGTGGTTTAACGAAAAAAAGACGTGTCGGAGCTTACCTGTTCGCGAAGGCTTTTATCATCCTTGGGCGACAATCAGGGTGCCCACATTTCCCCATATTAAGCAGTGGCACGTCAGCTCCTGTCCCTCCTCAAGCTCCCGCCCGCAAGAAGACTCTTAAATGAAAGAAGACTGCGTAAGAGGACTGCGTAAGGTCACTCCGTAGTCCCATCCCAGGGTCTGGCCAAAGGCTGCGCATCCAAAGATGTCAAGAGACTCCGCGTACAGAGAAGGAAAGGGCTGCCGCCAGCCATAAAAGGAAGCAACCTTGGAGCTCAAGCAAGAGATCTCCGAAAAAGTAAAGAGGAATCGAGCCAACCAACCAATTAAGTAAGTCCAAAAAGGTTTATTAGGAGAGCATAATATAGGAAATATGTATCTTTATATGTACTTGGCTACCACTACCCCGATAATGTCAAGGTTAGTAGGCCTTTATTCAACCGAAACCAAGGGTACTGCTGACTACATAGTCGAGTAAAATGACTGGTAGTAATGATGCTTTTTCGCTGCTAACGAATAGTGGGTGCGTGGAGAATGCAATAGATTCGAGCTCAAACAGCTATGGTGGACGTCCACGAGTTCAAAGATTAATCCTTCCCTGATTGGTCTTTGGCATACCTAGGTTGTTATTACATGAGATCTTAACTCGATCTCTAGGGGTCTCAGATTTTCCGGAACTAAGTTCTACTTGGGGAAGATCATCACATCCGTGAGTTTCAAAATCGCAAGTGTACGCACGGTCAATTCAGAGTCTGGGAACCAATGGTCGCCAATCGCCTGAAAAAATTCGGGTTCACCTAAATGAGAACTCCTCATAAACTAAGACTAGCGGCACTGGCTTGCGTAAGAGAACTTCTTTCTGGCAGCAGGTAACTAGCTAAAAGAGAAGCTCGCCTGGAAATCTCGTATGGACCGGACCAAAGGTAACGGGCAATGGGTTGCGGGTAGCAGGAGTTATTATTAGGATTGAACTTGGTTTTTTTCTTTCAATTGCTTTCTTGTATTGTTGAAACGAACTTCAAGTCAACTTTACTCAAAAGGAAAGGCGTTCTTCCAGATAGATGAGTTGTTTCTTTAGTGCAACTAAAAGGATCTATCCTGTTCATAAGTTTTTTGAATTAGTTGTTTGCTTTCGCATTCATATTACCTTTCGCCTTTTTTTGGAACATATTCTCTTCTAAAAGACAGTTACGAGCTCATCCAATACATGCTTTCTAAAGCGAAGACCATATTGGAATCTGGACTTGGTCCTCTCGCGTATAAACTGAAAAACCCAGACGAATGAATAAGATTATTCTAGAAATTTTTTGAGCACTTATCGGATAATAGAAGAAAAAATGGAGGAGGTTAGCCCCGGCTATAGTAAAAATAAAAAGCATTATTATGCCTGCGAACCACATCGATCCTTGCTATGATCGTGGAGATAATGAGGGAGATCATGAGAGTAATGACTTTAGTACCCCACCTACTATTCAATCAAGAGAAACAGCCTTTTATGTGCGCCGGAGCATTCCCTTCAGCAGCGAGTTGAGCAGCCTTAGAATAATAAGAAAGAAAAAGCATAAAGGAAGGGGTATTCTCTGATTGTTGAAATTGATGTTTCAATTTTCTTCCCCTTTCAGAAGAAAGCAACTCGTTTCATTCTGACACTCGCTCCAGACAATTCCATAAGCTCGCTCCTTCGCTCGCTGGGTAAGTCAAGTAAGTTATTCGAAAAAGGTATTCTTCTTGCAGGATTTTCCCAGTAATTTAGAGTCCAAAAGAAGTTGGAATCTATAGTCGCAGAAGGACTGAGAGAACCTCAAGAAATGAGGGAAGTTGGCTTTTCGAATCAAATGAAGCCCGTAGCTGGAAGGATGATTGTGAAGATAGTAAAAGACCCGGTTGCCTCTCCAATATCGAAGAAGCCGATTTGCTGCTGGTTTACACATAAACTGGCCAAATTTAATTTATCTGGTAATTCTAGTTAGGTGTTAAAGCTTTTCTTCAGCCGCTAGTGCTGTGACTGCTGTAATTTCTCCCCGTTTGACAACAACACATGATACCTTGTCATAAAAGGACAACCCCATACTTGAAAGGTTTTTTCAAATTAGTGGAGTGGTTTTGATTAGCTAAAAGAAAGAGTCACGTGGTTGAACCTCGGTCTCTGTGTTATGGTCAAAGTAAACTAAACAGTGATAAGGCATTTACTAAGTAGTAAATAAGTAGAACAGTAAAAAGCCTGTGTACTGGTTCTTCTTCGAATTGAGTAAAGTAACCAAACTTTCGCTCAATTGTTCTGTTTTGTTTATTCTAATTCCTATACCTAATTTTTTTTAGCTCAAGTGAGTGGAGGGAGGATTACTTAAACACATATTAGATCAGGACCTCGGGTGGTAGTTTCTGAAGACGGGAAGGTTTACCAAGCTTTCGTCTCATATCCTATTAAAAATTTATGTCAAAACACTTCATTTTTTCAGACTTATTTATACAATAGTATGCTAGAATGAAACATCTAAAATCAAGTTTATCAAACGACTCTTGATCAGAAAAATAAAGTCAGTGATATGAAAAACCAACTTAAACCAACCAACACACAATTGCACAGCTCATGTAGATAAACCCCTTTAGCAATGAAACGTTTCAATTCTTTGGACCAGCTCAATTTTTTAAAGACCAACACATGGAAATAAATTTTATTCAGTTAGCACAAACAGCGCTGATAAAAAAAATAAAAAAGTAGAGAACAAGCAAGAAAAAGTCAGAAATTTTGGAACCTGTGGATGGGCTCACAAGTTTAGGCAGCCAAGTAGCCAACCTTGTCCGTACAGCTGGTGGTGTTAGAATACCAAGGATGGCTTCCGACTTCTAAAGCTACTGTGGGAAAGCAAAAGCAAATCAAAAGTTTAGTTGTTAACACGAGGCCTGTGTTTACAAATCCCCTATTTCCTAAATATACTTTTTTCTTTTATGCATGTCCGATGCTCGATCGCCTCGCTTTATGCAATAAAAGCTCTCTCGAGTCTCCAAGAACTTTCCTTCCATACGACTGATGTTCACCTTCTATTATTTTTTCTACTTGATTGAGTTTCTCTCAGAAGAATAGAAGACGATGTTCATTGGATGACTAGTCTCAGCCGGAAGTCTCAAGTAAAGTAAGGCAGGATAAAGCGTTGACATGATCGAAGGTGTAAGGGGGTGCCATATACTCAAGGCAAGCGCGCTTCTTCATGTCTAAAGTGCAAATGGGGAGTTCCAGTTGAAAGGCGGTCGGTTAGTAAAGACAAGATCGGATCTTGAAAGCTTAAGTGTGAGCGTCCACGAATGGTTTTCCTTATGAAAGAACTCTTAGTGCACCCGGAAGGAATTAGTTGGCTGACAGGATAGGGGTATTGGTTGGAAGGAAATGACGTACTACGTACGGTAAATCTCACTCATAAAGAAAGTGGATGAATAGGAGGAGTAAAATCCCCACCCAAGTAAGCAACCAACTTGGCCGGATACATGTTATTATTCTAGACCATGGAAAAAGAATAGCCATACCGTACCGGACGAAATGGACCGTAGGTTGACATGCTTAGAGAAGATCTCCTTATCCTATTGAATAATAAATGATTATTTGTCAATCTGACCAAATGCACCTTTTTTTCTTTGGCTTTGATTATAGCGTGCCAGTATGGTATTGTAACGGTAAGTATGGGACTGTTTTTACCTTGGTACGAGAGGCCCTTTCTCTTGTTCATTAATGACTGCTATGTGCATTTTCTCATCCATTGGTGCTTCGTCTAACATGAATTTAAATTCTTCGTCCCGGGTCTATACTGTTATTTTGACTAAACAAATAAAAAAATAAACCTCAAAATTACCACGTCTAGATTTGGAATTTAGCTACTAGATACTTACTTAAACTGGCGCATTGCGCCAAGCTTCTTTGCTTTATTTTTTATTTAGGCATACTCGTCGATTGCCTTTCCAGGAGTTCCTACGAGCTAACACAGAATAGAGCTATGGGCATTTATGTCATATTTGAGTCAATAACTTTTTTGGAGAACTCCCAATGGCTGTCATTCCTTCTCAGGCTCCTACTAACTATGTTTTGAAAGCTTTGTTCCGAACGGTACTGGAATGCTTTGTATTTGTATAGCTTCTTTGAAGTGGGTTCACTTATCTCCTCATGTTCGATTCGAGGGAGTGCTCGAGGCGTAGGGAAAGGTGCGAAAAGAAAAGCTTAACCTGAAAGTTCTAGTTCCCTAGTTCCGAGATTTAATTCTTTCTTTTAGATAGCTTGGCTTGGGGTGGGGCTGAGCAGCCGGCTTTTTGTTTGGGCCCAACTCTCTAAAATCCGAATCCTGAGCGGATTGTGTGGTGAATGGTTTATTAACCAGGCCTTAGAATGTGCCGCCCCGTTTCTTAAATAAGCGCTCAAAAGGGCACATAATAATGTTGGCATACATGATTCGTGATCTACTAAAGGAAGTTGGAATTTGAACGTTTCGATAAAAAAAAGGATTTTCTCTTTCTACAATAGTATACGCGCTATATCCATAGTCTAACTGATACTTAAAAAACTTAAAAAAACAAACTGAAATGATAATCATCAAAAAGTTGTCAATTAAGAAACAGTTATCTCGTTGATAAGTAAGTGAGAAGTTGATCCATTTTCAACTAATAGTTCACTATGTCTGTTTAGCATGATTCCAGTTCTTAGGATTTTGGTACTTATAAAGTACCAGTAACTTCAGAATGAATTAGGCCAGCATACTTATCTATTTCTTTTGAAAAGTATATCATCAATCATATTTCTAGTTCACAGCATGTACTGGTGGTACATGTATCTGCTGTTAACGAGTGAATTCCAACAAGTAAACTATGAATGAGTATTAACCATAGCCTTCATCACCAACGTCAAACTAGCAAGTATCCAATTTTGTACTTGCTGAATTCAGCTATTACCGCTTCTTTATCCACATCTTCATATCGATTACTTGCCACAGTAAAAGACACAGAAACACACACATACACACACAACCAAACAAAGAAACAAGAGAAAACAGAAAAAAGAAGCTCGCTTTTTTTCTGCTACTTACGGTACTACTGAGAACACCCCAAATACTGGCCAGACTGGAGTGGTTTTTCCAATTAAAATCAACTACCTCTGGTGCATGGTTCAGGTGAAGTTGCAAGTTGAAACCAGAAGAAAAAAGGCATACCAAGCAGTACTAAGTTTATAGAAGAATAGAGAGAGAAATATGCAAAGGTCATTTAATCTAGTGCTGCTAACTTTTTCTAAACAGAGGAAGTACATACCAGATCATATCATTCTGATCCGATCAATTTTTACTAGTATCCTTATCATCCTTTTGTGAAGCTGCAACTCTACACTTGATGTCCAACCCAAATTGTACAGCCTGCATAAATGAAGTCTGAGTTTAGTGACCTGACATTGTGGTGGTATAGATAAACCTGGTTCATACCTGTACCAGATTCAGCCTTGAAAGGGCAAACAAACATGAAAAAATAAAATACAAAAGTGCCTGCCAATGAGCAAAAAAGGAAAACAATATCTAAAGAAGAGCAAAAAATTCTATAGAATTCAACACGTGGCAGCATCCTCAATTGCCAAAAAATGGAATAGTTTATTTGGTTTTTCTAGTTAATAGAAGAAAGTCGGAGATGGCTGAGGAACCTCGATTTCGGATGAAAGTAATGATGGAATTTTCCACTCTATATCAGAATAGCTCATTTCTTCCCTAACATCTTTTTTTAGTAGTCTCAACTGGAATACATATTCCAGCAATATGTGCTTTTCGTTCATCCTCCGACTCAATTTTCTTGGTCATCAAGTGAAACAACTGACCATAGAAAGAACGCAGATCCAATTCTACTCCTTCCTGATCTGAACAAGGAATAGCTTCACCAAGCGTTAAAAGGATATTACCAGTTGGCATAACCATTTCATAGATTCATTTTAGCATAACCATCTATAGCTGGGAATACATACTTCATAAATAACCGCAACACTGTTTTCTATAGAAAATATATATTCTGGTCTTTCCTAGAAAATCTATACAATAAGCAAGCCCTTCTGTGGCTCAGTAACTCTTTCCGTCCATGTCAAGTTATTTCGAACCAACTCACAAAGACTACGAGTATGTGTCCGTTTTTTTGGTTTCCTCAGTCAGAAAGTTGAAGAAAATCATTGGTTGAAAGCTAATAGTGTTCGCTTACCTTTGACAAGCAGATCCCTTATTTTGGAGTGTGGAAAGAAGATCTTAAACACGATCTTGACCCTTGTAGACCACTGGTATCAAGAGAGCGACGCCTTCGAACAATGGTGAAAGAAAAACGGTGAGAGCTTTTAAAAATGCAAGAGATGTATTGGGCAAAAAGAGCAAAGGTGCGGTGGCTTGGGTGACGATAATACTGCTTTTTTCACGCCTATGCATCCAGCCGGAAGAGGAGAAAGAATATGGAAATGGTGATGCAAGATGACCTGGAGCTACGTGATCACTTCTCTAACTACCTTTCCTTTTGAACCTGCCTGAACACTTAAATAACTCTATTATGCATCCAACCCTCCAAGGACTATCCCTTTCTCTGGCAGAGCGAGATCTTCCTTTTCCTTGTCAAAAGGTGAGGTAAGGTTAGGCGTCTCATTGAGATTCTGGAGGAAGGGCATGGAGGAAATAGACGACAATAGAGTTGCTGGTTCCTGCTTCTCCCGAGTTATTACTTTTGAAACACAAACTACTCTATGCAGATGAAACATATTAGGCTGGTTTTTTTGCTTGCCCTTAGAACGATTGATGCTTCTTCTACGATCTCTTGAACCATGATTTCATGCGGATATCATAATCATAAACGTTCAATTTTCGTTGTTCAAGTTTCCCATCTAAACTCATTTCTTGAGAAAAAACTTTGAGAACTGAAAATAATCAAAAAATGCACAACCAACATAGTTTCACTTGTAGTAGTACAACGTTTCAGTTGAAATACTTACTGCATTATTTATTTATTGCTTTTAAGGTGTTCTCATGGATGTTGGTGAATTATATTTGATCTTTTCAAGAGTTACATGGAGGATGATGAGGAGCAAAAGAATCGATTTAGAATAGAATTCCCCACCTTTGCTTGCAAGCATCCTCCTCCTTGGTTTTCGTATCCCTTTCTTTCTTCCCTCAACTGAGCTTCCACAGAATGGCTGTCCCCAACTTGAGTAATGTACCACTTGCTTGGTATTGGTATGGCAACCAGTTTAGTTAAGTGAATAAATCTAGGAGGTTTGGTTTTGCCAAGTTTTGATTGCCATGACCAGTATAAATAGAATGATGGTACAGTAGTTTTCTGGTATGATATGGCATCCTTGTACTAGTCATCAACAAGGGTACAAAACCTACCAACGTTTAAATGGTTTTTTCTCTTTAGAGCAAGATCAGATTCTTTTTAGTTTCACGGATCACGCACGTAGTCCTCCCTTCTACTTGTAAGGCCAGATCAATGAAGTAGATAAAGAAAGAATAAATAGAAAACGTAGACTGCTGCTTTCATCATGTTCTTCCGGGTTTGGTTCAGCGGAGATAGCAACCCGAGTACACTGGAAAAGATTCTCTAGAAGAGAAAAAGGTGTTCTCTGGTAGTGATTTGATCCGTACTGGACATTGAGAGGAAGTCATGGGTCTTAGGTGACTTCATAGCGTGCATTTTATCAATCACTTGTGGTCCAAACGGAGCTAGCGTATTAACAACTTTTTGTATTGATCTTTTACTACAAGATCTCACTTTAACAAATGGGAAAATTTTAACACTTCTAATTAAAGGGGACTTTGGTCTTTCTTGGCAAGGTTTTTAACCCCGCGTGTGAGTTTCTTACTAAAGGTAAGGCCCTTGAAAAAGGACCCATTTCTCAAGCAATTTTCACCCGGTTAAAAGATGTGGCAAGTATCTTTTGGTATGACAAGGACTAGTATGGTGCATGACTGAGCAAGAAAGGTAGAGCTAACCCGCGAGTGGAATCAAGTCTCAACTGACCAGCATTTGAGCAATGAGGCCTCCATTTTAGCCGGACTCTAAATTGGATAAATAAACAACAAAGCAACTTAGAGAAAGCTCTCAACTACTTTTTCTAGAAAGTTATATTCCTCCTACGCATCCTGCTTGATGAAATATGCATTTGACTAACCTGTGCTTGGTACCATGGACGGGCTCCGGTATTAGCACCCTCTCCTCATTATTCGCAGCTGTGCCCACATCCACAAGTATTTGATGTAAAGATATTTAATCAAGTGTGGTGTCATCGCCTCTTACTGTGGATGATGTGAAGAACATGATTCGGCAGACTCTCCCTAATACTGGTCAAGTTTCTTCCTCCAATGAATGCTACCCTCCCAGGTATGCGAAATGGTAAAGGGCTCTTAGATTCAGGTGCCTCAAACCAAATGACATTTGATTGCACAAGCCACAACCAATGACCTCTCCCTCTGTGATATATACCGCTGATGGGTCACCTACGGTTGCTACCCACACTGGATCTATTATGACAAAGAGGTGATCTGTACCAAAAGTTCTCTTTATTCCAAAGTTGTCCATGAATTTACTATCTGTTGGGCAACTTTGTGAATCTGGGCTAATTGTTACATTCAAATCCTCTGGTTGTATTGATTGCAATTGATCCAAACAACATGCTTTACTAAGCAATTCCACTACCAATGCTGCTTTTGATCTGATACACTCTGACGAATGGGACCCAGCTAGAGAGAAGACACAAAACACTGAAGCAGAAAGCGGAGCGATAGGAGAGAGGGGGCCAACCTTAATTTCATCCAGTTTTTCTTTGGGAGGAGGGAAAGCTAGAGGAAAGGACTACGCACCCTCCCTTTCTTTAGATTAACTGAGACGGAATCAAGCTCGCAGCTATTGACTCAGCTGTGTCACTGACTGAATGTAGTTCTTTTTTTTTAAAGAACGAGGTTTAAATCAAGCTATAAGGGACCGACCAGATCCAGAACATTGAATCCAACCATCATCATTCGCAAGAAAGAGAGAGAAAGAACTCCGTTCAAAGAATCGCTTCGGTATAAAAACGAGTCTTCCGATCATGTCTATGTGAAGAGCTTGAACCAAGCAAGCGTTCACACGCATACGCCCTCGTCCGCCCAGATTGGAAAGAATCCATCAGCGAGGAAATAGAGTTGTAGCAGCAGTTTATCCACTATTTATTTAGAAGTCCCAACCAAGTAGAAGAGTCCGAAGAAAGGCCTGGAAAGCTTTCCCATTTACCCATTCCAGGGGATTAGAGTTAGACCACTTAGTAGCACCTTCAGGCTTATCCATCCACGCTATAGATGGAAGATTCATAGATCGACGTTCCGGAATGCTTCCATTCACTTGGGTATAAAACAAATCAATTCTAATAAAGCGTTCTTCTCGCTCCATTCTTCCACTCGCTGGGTCCGACTCTACGGTAGCAAGGGAAGGATGAGGTGGCAAATCAGGGTGATACAATCCATCAAGTTATATCTGCCTGAAAAGAAAGTAGGCACCGAATGAGAGAGAGTAAATTGAAAACGAAAGAAGGGAATGAATTGCTTACTTGGCAGCGTGACTTGCTCTCGGCCTTTACTAGGCTAGCTTTTGCTATATGTGATAAGGAAAAAGGGAATAATTGGGAGTGCTTCGCTCTTGAAAGGAGTTTTTTACGCGTGATAGAAAAGTTTGCATTATATCTGATCGATTCTCTGGGAATAAGGAGTGCACAGGGTATTTTTCCGGATGATGGTCATGCTCACCATTGGTGCTTGCGCCACATAAAAGCTAATCTAATCTAAAGAAGGCAGGGTTTACTAAGTGTTATAGAACAAGTTAAATGATATTGGTAGTGCACATGAGGTTGTAGAATTAAATAGGTTGAAGGAGTAATGGAAAGTTGATTGTGAGGATGCTTGGCGATGGATGGGTGGAGAGGGAGAACAAGTAGTCCGTGAATAAGCAGTGAAAATCAGATCAAAGGAAGGGAGCTAAAGAGTATCAAAAGATTACACTGGCGGCTATGGTGCTGACGAATGAGACAAGTGAAAAGCACTAACTACCACGGCTTGAGCGCAGGACTAAAGAAGCGTTTGAGACGAGAAAGAATAGCAGACAGGGCAAGGGCAAAAGGGGAATAGGGCAAGTTGTTTTGAGAAGAAAGTGGCTAGGTATCAGTTGTTTACTCTTATTTTACTAATTCTTGCTGGAAGAAAAAGAATGTCGTCTTAAATGTGTTCTCTTGCTTTTGTTTCACCCATGGATAAAGTACGCTCGCTAATGGCGGGCATGCCAAAGAAAGAACAGAATAGACTTGGTTTACCACAAACCCATAACAAAGAATAGATTATGCCAAACAAAACCGTATATTATATGAAGTGAATGATGCATTATTGGATCTGCATGAGTAACTGTAGTGCCAAAAGAAGAAAACAAACAACAATATTTTTATTTCTTTGAGGATCCATTTTCTTATCATTCTATTCTTTGGTTGGTCTCTTGCTTATCATCTTTCGCCCAGCCTACTCTTTCTTGCTTTGTGAGCTACTTAATTTAATAAGGGCGCTAAGCATGTTGCAGCCATTACACGTTATTTCAGCCTACGAAATTATTCCTAATCAATTTGCTCACTGAGATCATCTAGTTACTCATGGTCGAGTTTCTCGTTCAAATCATCAGAAAAAAGATCGTACTTGAATAAGGTAGTGGAGTGAAGAATACGGATTATGAGCCGTATGAACGTAGTTAACCTAATTAGGTTATGAATATGAAGAAGAACAATAAAAGCGCACAGTACTGCACAGGAGTATCTTAGTCTAGCATAAATGAAGTAAGTAGCCGGGTGCTTATAAAGCGAATCCGGATACCACCATGCACAGCGCTATATCTGATAGGCGCAGTAAACGCGATGGTAGACGGTCAGCTATCTTCTAACAGTCCCGAAGTAGTGAACGATGTTGAGAGGCGGGTAGACAACTGAGTTTCAAACTAGGCCTCTTTGATGAAATCTTTCTTCAGTTCAGAACCATTCACTTCTGCTCTTCTTGCTCGTTTCACTTCCGTTACACTCGCTGGGCAGGAAATATGCTTTAGTGAATTGGAGACAGGTGTGTAGAAGGAAGGTCAACGTCCTAGCGAGAGAGTACTGTGACGACATCAAGAGTCAAAACAAGCCCTTTATTCTCTCTCACCGTATCCTTCACAACACCTTTGTACATTTTGTAATTATTGAAATTTTTTTCTTTCCTATTGCAAATGTTAAATCTTCTTAACTCCAATTTAAGATATGCTACCCGGTTTGAAAGAAGGCCAAAAAGTGTCTCACTTTTTGAGTAGCGTTGAGCTTATGGTAATTTTTAAAAACGTAGGGATCGAGTTGTTTTGCTAGGGGCTTTGAAGGGCTTGTTGGCATCCCGAAGGAAAGCGAGATGAGTAGAAAAGAGGAGAAGTAGTCATTGGATAAGCGACATTTCAGGCAGCATATTTTCCATTTCTGGGAGGAGATAGATGCATTTAAGAGGCGCGGAGCGATGAACTCGAAAAAGTGCAAAAAGAAAAGAAGGAATTTCTGCTTTCCAAGCTCTTACACAACCAAAAGAAGCAAATCTACTTTCAAAGAAAAGGAATTCCTCGAAGCTAGTACTGAAACTAGAAAGTACTAATACAATGCCAATAAAAAAGACATATGGGGTGGACACAACGTAAAGGCCTTATAAAGAGTTGTCCACTGCTTATGGATGGGAAACTACTGATAATGCACGGGCAATTACTGTACTGAACTCCCCTTCCACTTACTAGAATCTTTCTCGAATAACTCACAATAAACCTAAGCCAGGATAAAAATCTATATCTACAATGGCTGGCTTCCTTCGATTTCGATACGCGGGGAAGAAAAATAAAAGCTTCGGTCTGGGCAATTAACGGCTGGGGTCGATTCAGCCAAGGCGCGCAGCGGAGGAGAAATATGAAACTTTCACTTCTGGCCTGCACGTTACCCTTTTCCCGAGATATCCGACTTACACTGGCGCTCTTATTTTGGAATTGTTTGAAGCACTCACAAGTTAAAGAAAAAACTGCTATTCAGGAAATAAATGCAAAATGCATAAGAATTCAGGAAGAAAGACAAGCACAGGACTAGAATAGAAAGAGGAGACAGGCTAGGACTAGAAAGAAGTCATAGGCAAGTCACAGATAAGTCCAAAAGTAGAGATTCCCCGGTCTATTAGGTTTATACGTCACTCATGATTTTGAATAGTAACCAAGAGCTGCTAGCACGGGATATGCATCTGTGAATAGGAATAGCACAGAGTTTCATTCATGGACAGGAGAAGCTGATAGACATGCCCCTACGTAGCAATAGGTTTTGTGGATAAGTCACAGATAGGCCTTCAACAAGTCAAGTGCACGAGAGAGATAGGTAAAAAAGAAAAGCAAGTAAGTATACAAGGCAAAGCACGTACCGTATAGCAAGGTTTATGGATAAGCGAGGACTAGGATATATGCGTATAGGGTTAATTCACAGGTCAAATAGTTTTTGTTGACAAGGTATAGTTCCCCCAGTAGTAGAAATTTACCTTTGTGAATAGGTAGATAAGTATGGATAGGTAAGAGAGTAGTAGTCGGAAAGGTAAGTCATCAAAGTATATGCGTTCAAGTATGCCCGGGTATCCGGATAGGCATTCAAATAAAGAAGGCCAAGCACCGGTCGGTGTATACAAGAGTTTATGCAAGGCAAGTATAGAAAGAAGAGGTTGCGGATAGGCATTTGGTTTAATGGGTAGGCACAGGTAAGTACAGGAAGGGAGATAGCCAACAAGGTAAGCTGCTTTTAGCACCCGACGAACTAAAAAAACTCCTAACTTGGCTCCCCTTACTACCCGATCCGACCCACTAACCAAGGGAGTTATATAGATGCAGATAGCATCGACAGCTCTTGCCAAAAGTATATTCTCTCCCCTACTGTACACTTTGCATAGACGAAGGAGAAGACCGCAGATGCTTGGCCCTTTTCCTCCACCTGGAATGGTAACAACCTGATCATGGCAGTGTATGGAATTTATTTCAAGCTAACGCCCTCCACATCACCACAATTTTCGCTACACATCATACTAAAATAACTTTCCATCTGCAATCTCCTGCAAAGCTTTTTATTAGCCTGCTCAAAATCATAGATAGGTTCTAATAAAACTATAATATAAACCTAAGATTATGCTCGCTTGGGCTTCCTGCCGTCCTTGAGTAGTACACGGCAACTGCTTCTTATCTATATGTGGAAATGAATGCTACATCCGCTTGCAGTCTCACGGTGACCTTCTGCTTTTTATTTCACGGGAGCTTATCTTTTATTAGCAGCTCTCTGACCAGGAGATTTTTTCTTGTTGAGCTTTACCAGATAGTCTAGCTTGGCTCTAAGCACAAAAGCAGAAGGAGAATTCGAAATTCATAGATGAAGACGAGAAGGACCAGGCCCGGTTCCGGGCAAGGAAAGCATTACATACAGGGTTTCGCCTGTAGTTGTGATAAGTGAAAACCTTTTTCTATTTTCTACATTTCCTTTTTGAATCATCCGTCTGTCGATAACTTCTGCTGGTGCTACTTGCAATCTGCCGTCAGGCCCAACTCTATTGGCAGAGAAGGTGAGGTTGCTATTCCCCTGCCAATCCTCTTCTTTAATTGCGAAACATGAAAAACCAGATGGATTTTAGATCCTATCGGTAAGTTTAATCGATGGGCCACTTCTCCTAATTTTTATAGAATCTAGTACCAGGCGCAGGGCTGAGTTTCAAATTCGAACGATTTGCAACCGTCTGTCAGGTTTTAATTTGGGGAACACCCAGTCACCTTTGTGTAATTTTCGTTCAGTGCGAGATTTGTCAGCATATCGTTTCATGCGCTCTTGTGCTTTAATGAGGTTATCTCTTAGCTCCAGCATAGTTAGATGTCTTTCTTGTAGAATTGCGTCAACTGCAGTTACTCTACTGCTTGGAATTGAGCCCAAAGGAAGTTGAGGAGGTGGATACCCGAAAAGGGCTTCAAAAGGGGTAACCTTGATAGCAGTGTGGAAGTTGCTGTTGTACCACCGCTGTGGTAGGGCTAACCAGTGGTACCACTGCCTGGGTTTGCTAGAAGTCATGCATCTGAGGTAGTTTTCGACACATTGATTCACTCTTTCACATTGGCCATTTGAGGATGATAAGAAAATGTCAGGTTTAATTTGACTCCTAACCTTTCCAACAGACCAGAATTTGCTGGTCAAAAGAGGATCTCTATCTTAAATTATCACAGAAGGAAGTCCATGGAGTTTATAAACATGATCAAAGAATACCTTTGCTACCTTTGAAGCTGAGATCGGATGAGACAAAGCAATGAAGTGAGCAGATTTAGTGAATCTTTCCACTACCACCATAAGGATATCTCTACCTTCTGACTTTGGCAGTCCAGTAATGAAATCCATACACACACCTTCCCAAGAATTAGGAGCTAGAATTGGTTTTAGTAGTCCAGGTGAGTTTAGATTCTCATGTTTATGCATTTGACAGATATCACAAGTACTGACATGCTGATGTACTTCCCTTTTTCACCCTGCCCAGTAGCACACTTGTTTAGACCCTTGGTATGTGCCAAGGATACCTGAATGACCTCCTACTGCTGAATCATGCATTTCTTGTAGAAAGCACCTTATGTCTCCACTGACCATTTGACCCTATATACAATCTATTTTGCTCAGGACTCCATCAGTTAGAGAGAAAGGAGGTCGTGCTTCTTTGTCGCCTTGCAGTTCAGTGATTAGTTGTTGAGCAAAAGCATCCCCAACAGAGCTGTCAGTTAGGTCTTTCACCCAAGTTGGTATTAGAGAAGTTACTGCATTCACCTCAGCAATTTCCAGTTTTGCCCTTCTGGACAATGCATCCTTTGTCGAACAACCTTCCCTTTTTTGTATTGTATTTCATAGTCAAGACCAAACAATTTGCAAAGACTCTTTTGTTGTAGGTTGTGAGTAAACCTCTGGCTGAGTAAGTGCTTTAAACTCTCATGATCAGTTTGAATCAAAAATCTTCCACTTTGAAGATAATGCTGCCATTTCTGTACAGCTGCCACCAATGCCAGTAATTCCTTCTCATAGGTAGATAAGGCTTGATGTTTCACCCCTGGAGCCTTGCTATCATATGCTGGTAATCCCGGTAACTGGGAGGAAAAAACAATATGAGGTTGAGGCAATATCCATAGTATAGCACATCACCCCATTTGGGATTCTTTCTAATGGCATGTGGGAGAGGAGTAAGAATCTTAGGTTTACCAATTCTCCAAGCTCACGGCCTTAATGTTGGTATTATACAGATCGAAGTATTTAAGTTGAACTAATGAGAGAAACGACGTGAAAGAAGAAATCATATAAGCAATAAGCAAATCCTATTTGAATTACGCGAGACAAAGTGAACACGAGCATGCTTTCTCAGTAGCGATAGAATAGAACGAGCCAAAGAGGAGTAGTAGTATTATAAACTTTATCCTGCCTGTAGGTGCGGAGGAAGATTTGAGAAAAATGAATTCCCCGATTTTGGAACATATTCTTTATCTTTATCTTTCGAGATGCGAAGAAGGGACCTAAGGCTATACTAGCTGGAGAAGACGAAAGAAGGAAGACCAAGACATGGAGAGCGTCATCATGTCACAAGACAGTAGCTCTCTATACAAAGCAGGCGCCGGGACAACCTGGTCGTAACCGAACTGGTGCGCACAAGAATTTGGGTTGTATGTATCCATTATTCGATCCCCGGTCTGAAATGGTAGCCATCCATCCTTAGGCTGAGAAAAAATTCTACATCTCAGATTTTCCCTAGGATATACTTTTATTGGGCACCATGAATTCATCTTTTACCTACCTGGCATATAACGAGTAAAGAAAGGGGCGCCTCTCGGTCTGTTCCCTTACGCATGAATAGCTGGCGGGCTGCAAGGGCGGAAAGTTATGCATATACATGGCGGCTACTCCATCTCACTTCAACACGCTCGCCGGGCTTCCCAACTCCAGTTGACTTTTTCCACTATACTCAAAATACGTCCTATCACACTACAAGAAAAACCTCCCTACCTTATTGAAAGAAGCAAGGTAAGCAAGATTTAATTCTCCGAGTACAGGTAGATTCTTAGCACTACAAAGAAGATTTTGGAAATAAAGAAGAAGGCGCCCTCTCAGGAGAATCATGCAACAATAGCAAAACCCCTTTTCTCCACCCCAGCGTTTATGCATTCTAAAATCCCTTGGTAAAGAAAACTAATGTTTCCAGGTTAGTCCGCGGAGCAAGGCTTCGTAATAGTGAGGCTTACTAGTCAAGTAAGAGCCGCTTGATCTTAGAAATTAGTAGCCTCCCTCTTCTCTGGCTCTGGAATTCCCCCTCACGTGGGCAGCTTTTCCTATTCTCTACAAATCCTAGCAAGGTCAGTCCCCTCTCTCTCAAGCAGGAAGGTTTGGCAAGGAACTTAGTAATATAGCACCCCTTTCAGATCCTGCAGGCAGTGCAGGTCGAAAGAGAGTCCAACTGGTAGGAAATTGGCTGGAAGCCATATGCGTCTAATAAAATAAATAGGCGGCTGGAAATATTGATACATAGGCAAATGCAGCCATTAGGCATATAGTCAAAGACTAGCGCTTTGAATTCATTTCCCCTGGGCTCACCCAAACTGGAGCATGAAGTAATGACTTTGACTTGGTTTTTTCTATTCCACTGGGGTGCGGGCTAGCCCACCTGGATTGTCAAGAGCAAGTATACCTAGGCAGGCTATAGGTGCATAGTCGATGAAAATCACGTACCACAAGCGAGGGCTCCAAAAAGTCTTCGGGTCAACGTCCACTTTATGTTCCCGTGACGTACGTCCTTCAACGTTTTTAAAACAAGCAAAACACTCGATTAAACGTGAGCGCGCTCTCAAATAAAAAGGCTTTTCTTGCGTTGGAGCGTGATGCGCCTTTCCTTCGATTGCAGCATGGGAACCGGTAGAGATTAGATGACGAGTGAAGTAAATGTTGCAGTGACTTGTGAAATCCCGCGCGGAGTAAGTTATAGATTGGCAACATATTCCCAAGAGCGAGCTCTGACGTGATAGGCTGTGCCTTCGTCGAGAGCAGGATAAGGAGTACTCTGTAAAAGGGAAGAGAAAGCTTATGACAAATACCTCTTCTAGGCGTAGTACTGTAATCTCAGGCCTACAGCACGGGGATTCAATTACTTCTTCTCTTCTCTGCTTCGCCCACGAATTTGAAGTTCTCAGCTACCTCACCACTTCTAGTACTAAGAGCTCTTCCCCCACCAAGAGAAATTAGGGCATTCATCTCTATCAATGACTTAAGAAAAACTGCCTCTATTAAACAATAATCCGAACCCCCAGACAAAAGCATTGCATAAATAAGTAGGTAGAATCAGATCGGACACAACAGCCTAATGAATCAATTTTGTCTCAAAGATATGTTGTTTTGAGTTCCAAACGAGTCTCCTTTCAAAAAAGCCAAATTATGTTACCTTTCGGTCGGCATGGAGCAATGATGGACGAAGGTACAGATGACCAAACTACCCCTGAAATAAGGTAAATCCACCAACTTCAATCCCTCTATCTACCCCTTATCCCAATCCTGACTAGAATCAAAGTAGTTGAAGTACTATCTCTGACTTTCTGGTCAAGTTGGTATTTCTGGGATTGCCTATTTTTGATGGATTTCTGAATTCTATTGACACGCATCAGCCGAAGACTTTCCTAATTGCCAAGTCCTTTATTGCCGAAAGGAGCTGGGATCTCTCTCAATGTGGTAGAGGAAACACACACCTCTATGTATCGACCGGATCTAAACCCCCAACCCATATGAAGCTGCGGCTGGGACAGAACTACTCCTGAGTTGGTTGCCAATATACCTATCTTTCTTGTCTTTCTCACTAGAAATTTAGAGCAATTCTACACGGGTCCACCTTATCGATCGATAGAAAATTCCAATAAAGGTAAGCTTGCTCTCCAGGATCGGCTTCCAAAGAATGATTGGATGTATACTCGTCCTTTAATAGTTTAATCCTCCCACAACTCAAAAAAAGCAAATGAATTGAAGTTCTTTTTTTGAGTTGCCCCTCCGGGAGCCAACAAAATGTTTGTTCTGTCTTCTGGTCGGAACAAGGAAAAAGCTTTATAACCCTCAATCAAAAGCATACCTTACTCCCGAAGGGAAGGAAAAAGAATGCCCTCTTATCTGGATAGTTTTATGTTTATATTTCTAGTAGCTGGTCAAAAGGTTAGGGAAAATAGGTCACAGTCAGAGGAAGAGCGAGGAAGGGGAGCTGAAGATTGATGAAATACCGGTGGCATCTGAATTTCCAGACGTGTTTCCGGATGACCCTCCGGGTTTACCGCCAGATCGAGTTGTGGAGTTCGCGATTGACGTGCTTCCAGGAACTCATCCCTTAGATAAGGCCCCGTACAGAATGGCTCCGGCCGAACTAAGAGAGTTGAGAGAGCAACTGCAAGAGTTGTTAGACAAGGAAGGGGTTCATTCGGCCGAGTGTTTCTCCGGCCCGTCTTGTTCGTGAAAAAGAAAGATGGCTCTCTACAGCTGTGTGTCGATTACCGCGAACTAAATAAGGTGACCATTAGGAAAAAATATCCACTGCCAAGAATGGATGACCTGTTCGATCAGTTGAGTGGCGCTCAAGTGTTCTCCAACATGGATTTGCGGGATACCACCAACTTAAAATAAAGAAGGAGGATATTCCGAAATCTTCCTTTAGGACACGTTATGGCCACTATTAATTTAGAGTAATGCCGTTTGACGAATGCCCCTGCTGCATTTATGAGACCTTCAGCTGTGACCAACCAAGGAATCAGTCCAAACTTTTGATATAGAAAAGATCCTGCGCGTGACTCTTGAAGTTCCTATATTACTTCTCCAATTTGCTTTTGGACCAGTCAATCAACCTCTCACTCTGCTCCTCTCCAATTGTACAATTACATACATTTTTTTCAGATCGGATGGTCCAGAAACCATCTAAATAACCACATTTCAACTCGACTTGTAGCGAGACTCCTAGATCCTGTGAGCTTCGTTACTTGGAACCTTAAGAAACTATTGGGTTTACTAGGGCAACTCTGATAGTACATTTGGGATATATACGGAGTGTATGTATGAGAGTACGCTACTGCGCTGACACCCGCCAAAAGCGCTATATTAACATGTTCCAAGGGTGAAGAAGAGGCCTCTTCTCGAAGTCAGGGCAGGGTACGGGTCACGTGTTTGTTGCCCCGGGTCAGGTCGAGTCAGACCCGTTGACAGGTTATTTTTTTAATAATGTTGATCCAGTAAAAAAGAAAAGAAAAAGCATAGAAGGATTTTGCTTATCTAAGGACACGTTCTTTAGGGACATTTACTTCAAGATAGATTAGATGGGAGTTTGGGGTGGGGCTATTTACCAGAGACTTCTCAAGCATCCCTAGATGAAATGGTTGCAACTCAAAATGTAGCTAATTTAAGCATTCTTCCCAACGCCTAGCACAGACTTTAGTTAATTAGGAATAAATGTTTTAGAGAATATCTTCATATGTTTAGAGAGTCTTAAAACATTGAAATTGACGTCCCACTTGTCATGGAATGAAACAACTTCATACTAGCAAGGACGTAAGTAGCTCATCACGCTTACTGGTGGGGAATAAACTCATATATAGTGTATTTATGATTTTTGTATTTGGAATTGGTTTTGATCGTAAATAGTTTAGTGTTTGTGTTTCGGTTTTGTTTGGTTCATTTATAGTGTATCATTTTCATTGCTTCTTTGCCAGCGAGTAACTACTAACGTTACGAGCAAATGTTTCTTCTTTTTACTCTTTTATTTTTCTGGGGTGTTTTTAATTGCTCGGAAAAGGGGGAGGAAACTCGCGTGGCTGGGGGGGGCGGCGCCCAGTCGGATTGAATTAAAACACAACGTCACATGTCCTTAAAAGGCTTCGTGATAGCTTAGTTCGGTGACTTTTTTTGCTACAGATCTTGTCTGTTTTGTTCTTTGGTAGGATTGCTTTTATCTTTTTTCGCTCTGTGGGTATTGAAGGTCTATATCAGTATTAGATGAAAGCACTTAATCTTCTTAAATATAAGTATTTTTTTCTTGGATCTCCTTTTCAAGGGTTTTAATAAGTATTCGTTGAGTAGAAGGAAGACCTTCCTTTTCATCTATATGATATGGTTTAGTATCCACCCATAACCCAGTCTTCTTATCTAAGATTCCCTTTTGGTTGAATCCGCTCAGTGTAAACTCTGATTCTTGTTTGCGTATACTCATCTCTTTTAAGTCAACGCGGAAGGGGTTTTTTTATTACCTTGACTCTCGTTGTCAGAGACATTTCTCTATATTGTTTTTGAAACCCTTCTCTGGTGACATGCCTCTTAGCAGCTCCTTTGTGTACCAAGACATCCTGTTTTTCCTTGAACTAAACAATAGCTTTTTGGTGCGTTGAAGATTCCTTCTTGAACCTTGTATTCGAGTTTCAACTTACCTATCTCTGACGCCGAGACTATTTCATCAGATAAGGGCTCACTAATTACTACAGAGTCCGTATCAGTATAGAAGCAATCCTCTCTACTTCTCTTGGGCTCGTTGCACTTACGTTACACTCGCTGGGTGCATATGGATTCGTGTCATTCTCTTTAGTTGGTGCAAGGCAATTACACATTTTGAAGCTTGACTTGGCATGAAGCACTCGGTACGGATTCCAATTGCTCTTCGTACCATCATGCAAGATTCTTATGCAGATAGTCCTTGATTTGAGACAGGTTTTTTTAGGAGAGTAACTAAACGAGCGAGCTGGATCTATTCTACCTCTTCTTTAGTTTCATTTGTCTTATTTCTATAACTCATATTGCAATGAATTGAAACTAGACAATCAAGGAGTAGATTCGCAAGCGTACTATTAGAATCTAGTCAGTATGGCAGGCACGTATGGGCCATAGTGCTTGTACTGTGTTGATCGGTCGTACAGGGACAAGAAGAACGAAGTGAATTGAATGATAGAAGTAAGAGTGTTCAGTTTCTGAATCGAACAAGTATATTGCTTTTGAAGTGCCAAGCGGAGGTCCCAAAGCAAGAAATAATATATACTTCCAAAAGAAAAGTGAAGTAGTCTTTCTTCGTTTTTTGAGTAGTCAAGCTTTCGAATAACTTCTCGTATTCTTATTATAGCTAGATCAAAGAAGAAGCCTATCAATCGACTGACTTTAAGTAGTATAGCAAAGAGTCAAAATCTTTTGGTTGAATAAATAAGCCTATCTCTCTCTGAGAAGTTCAAAGTCTATCACTTGTACTTCTTTCTATTCCCGTCTCAACGTCAAAAGGAAATTCCCATCAAGATCAGATCGAAATCAAGCTTCAGGTTGCAAGTGATCTTACTGAGCGGTCGCTTACGACACACAGGCTTCATCGGGTCATATCTTCAAATCATTTAGTATGCATCTTCCATCTTCCATTAGCCTTGAAAGTGAATAGCAGCACAGCGATCCACCATCCTTCTATACACATCAAAAAAAAGCTTGTCAAGATTTTGGCTTGGTCGAACGTTACTACACTACACATTCCCGTGCATGCTGTAGATTGTTATCAAAAAAAGGAGTGTGCTCTTTCTTTAATATATGTTGTATTTTATTTACATGTTTTAGGTTTTTCAGCTGATGTTGGACAGTCAAAGAAATTTCAACATATGCAAATGGTTATATATACGTACTTTCTAGAACCCTGGTTTTTTAAGTCAGATAAAATCAATAGATTTTCAAACCCGGTTGTAGTTTTTTTTCATTTCTAGACAAAACAGTGTCCGCCCGTCAGAGTGAAACCGGCTCGCCTGAACCGGGTCTTGCGGCTTGAACGAAGACCACCAATTCTTAAGCAGCCCCGTTCTATTAATGATCACAAATTCCTCAATATAGTAAAATGTTTTCCCCATTGATATGAGCATTTCTTGATCCTCGGTGAATGTCGCGAAGTCCGAGTACAAAACCCTAATCCACTGAACCAGAAAGGTAAAATAAAAAACACGTCTAACTAAACTAATATGTTTCGTTTTTGAGAATGCATTTATTGAAATGACTAGATCGATACATCTTGCAACTCTTTTTCTAGACAACTAGCTTTCTTTAATATAGCATATAACAAAGGTGCAAAATACAAGTCTACTAGTGTATTTTTTTTCAAGTTACCATCTTAGGAGCTGGTTCAAGTGCAATTCTAGCTCTAGTAATTATCCCACACTTTCCTAGACCATCTAGAGTGGGGTAGAATAGATCGGAGGAATTCTGTTCTATTTAGCTGAGCCACAGTATCTCCTTTTCCTTCACTTCGACATGCATGCAATTGGTTTAGAGAAACCTTAAATAAAAATAAACTCCAACTTAATTCCAATTATTAAGTTCAAAAAAACAGAATTAACCTGTCAAAATCTCAAGCTCATACACATTGCTAATCTGCGTGCGGTCCATGAACGCCTGGCCGCTTACTCCGTTTAGAGGGTCCCACCTACAGTGAGATGCAAATAGTCGGTTGGGTGCTAGACCATGTTTCAGCGTCTCTTTTAGCACATTAATCCATAGTGAGAAACCTACATAAGGCGATTATCCTACGTGCACCCGGGTTTGAGAGAGAAGGAAGTTAGATTCATCTACATACTGCTTGCTATGAGGTATCACTGTCTACATGCTGTATTCTAAACCATGGGTTTCAACAACTTTCTATTATAGTATAGAGTTTGGTTTTTTATGTAGCAGGCAAAACGTTCTATTGTAGTAGAGAGTTCTAAAAATGTAAAAAAACAAACAGAAGGACATAATGTTCTAAGTAAATTTGGCGAGAAAATGGGTGGATTTGGCGAAATGGACTGTGCTTTTTATGTTTCTCATACGTGATTCTTGCATGCAGGAACTTTCTCGATCTCTCTCGCGACACTCTGGCGCTTGCTTTTGAGTACAAATGGTAAAAAAATCTACATGTATGCTTGTCTTTATTAAGAAGTACAGAACTGGAGATGCATAGAATATCGCTTCTGTCCCAGATTCTCAACACTCTACAGGCAAGTTTAGGTTAAGCCCTTTGCCATATCACATAATTAAGCTAAGCTTTAAACAGTTTAGCAAGTCATTTCAAATACTTTTAAGTTCAACCCATCTAATCTCTTTCTTCTATCCTTTTCGGTAATGGAAGCAGTTAATATTCCAGATTGCTTGGATTACTAAAGTATACATGGATCATATCTCTCAAGCTTATATTACATCGATTAATTATTAACTCAAACCAAAGTCTTAGAATGAGAAGACAGGTGGTTGTTAGGTTAATGGAGAATTTATTCTAATTTTTGGATAATTGATACAAGTCCCCAACTCAGGATTTTGATCCTGCACTAAAAATAGTTATACGAATAGCATATCTAGGAATGGATTTTTTAGCCTCTATATGACTATATAGTATGTACTTTTCTAGAGTCATGTCGTGTCCGACACGATAATAGTACTCACATCCCGATATATAGAAAGTGAATAAAATAAGTATCATGTCGTATCATGTTATATATATAATATCGTGCTAGCTGGACACTTGCGATGTGCCAGGTGCTTAGTAATAAGATTAGATAATCAGTGTTGTTCGGTCAAGCTTTTGAATTCTGAGGTAAAAAAGAGATAGTAATCATCATTTGTACAATTTACGTACAATCTAAACTCATGACAGTAATAAAAGCTAATAGACATACTTCATATTTTGAAATCTACTATTAAGTCGGTCCTTTATATATACTC
>Ga0265323_10000343_pt1 | contig 26643 bp, 27 predicted proteins | sample 41225metaG_FD_193580 | JGI IMG/M metagenome (GOLD analysis project Ga0265323, IMG submission 193580) | Rhizosphere microbial communities from Carex aquatilis grown in University of Washington, Seatle, WA, United States - 4-12-25 metaG | ecosystem: Host-associated > Plants > Roots > Rhizosphere...
TAATCCTAAAAGAACCCCAAAAATTAAAACTGAAAACAGACTTAAATATTTTAAACTGATACCCGGTTTTGGTCAAGCTTATTGTGGATATTATAAGGAAGGAGCACTTAATTTTTTACTAAGTGCATTAGCTTTGACCGCTGGAAGTATTGAATTTTATTATCATTTTTATATTACTGGTTATTGTATAGCTGTAATCCCAATAAACAAATTTTATTTTGGAAGTCACAACAGGGCTGAGTTGTTGCTCAATAAACACAATTATTATGAAGTTTTAAGATTTAATGAAAAAGTCAAGTCAATTTTGATAAAATATTGAATCCTATAAGAGATAAAAAAAGCCGGGTTAACCGGCTCTATTTATGTTTACATATTATTATGCCCACATAAAGAATTTTTCATTATTCATGTATTTACTCTCATTTTTAAGAATTAATCCATCAATAATCAATACCCAAAAGTCAACAAATGGAACAATTCCAAAAATACCTCCACAGGTACAGGTATAGTAAATCCACATATTACTCTTGGTCCCCAATATATACCTATGAATACCAAATTCACCAACCAACCAGCAGACAACTACTGCAATAATAACTTTACTTGAATTGTCATCAAAAGCAGCATTATTAGGTAAATTGGCATTCATATCTGCCGAAAGGCTGTTAACAGAAATTTCTGAAGCCTGATTAAACAGGCCATCAATTTTGTTTTCATCAAGCTTGTATTCACTGGCGAATGTAAAACTTGTAAAAACAATAAATAATCCAAATACAGCAAGACATTTTTTCATATTTTTAGTTTTTGAGTTAATACAGGATAAAAGTAAAAAAATTTTTATAAAAACATGAAATTTCAATAAATACTTATAAAATTTTCTAAATAGATTATAAATAAAAATATTCATTACAACTCTGTGCTATGCTTTTCAAATCCTGTTCATTCATACATTTGAAATGACCTTTAGGGCATTTGGAATAACCTAACTTTGAGCATGGGCGACATTTTAAATTCTTTACTTCGAATATTTGATAATCTTCTTTTGGTAAATATGGATACATGCCAAATTCAGGAATTGTATTTCCCCAAATCGATAATATTTTTTTATTAAATGCAGCTGCAATATGCATAAGGCCTGTATCATGAGTCAAAACTATATTAGCTTGTTTTATTAATGAAGCCGATTGCTGTAGATTGTATATTCCACAAGCATTTAATATGTCATTTTTTTTCGAATGATCAATGATCAGTTCAGCCTTCTCGAAATCTTCTTTTCCCCCTAGAAGGACAATAGGTAATTTTACGCTTTTGCAAAGTTGTGCTATTTTATCATTTGGTAATTGCTTGGTAGCATGTTTAGCGCCGATTACGAATGCAATATAACCTTGTCTGTAAATTTCGGGAAAAACATTAATATCAACCTCATTATTCTGGTCAATAAAAAAATCGAGGCCTTTATTATCATTGACTAATTCAAACAAACTGCAGGTTTCCAGGTATCTGTCGACAATATGTTTATGCGGCAATTTATTTATTTTGAATCTGGTTATTAACCACTTTTGAATATTAATCTTGTTAAATGAAAATGAGATTGCTTTTAAATTCGATTTTATAATTGAACTTCGAATATTGTGATGTAAGTCGATTATATAATCAAATTCTGCCTCTTTTAGTTCCTTTATCAAAGTATTTAGACTTTTATCTAAATAGTGAAATTTATCAATGTATGGGTTGGAAGATAATAAGGAAGCAAATTGCAATTTGGTAACATAATGTACTTCAGAACCTTCGACCTGTTTTTTCAAACAACGTACCACAGGAGTAGTTAATACAATATCACCAATAGAACTGAAGCGAATAATAAGGAATTTTATTTTCATTAAGATATTAAAGATTTGGGCATAATCTATTTTAACTGACTAAAAAACATTAGTAATGCCAGCCAATATTCATTATTATCGGGCTGATTTTCCCAAAGGACTTTTGAGCCATGATCGCCACTTCCCTTTGCAGGTTTGAATAATGTGAGGTTATTCTGATCGGTTTTTGAAAATAATTCTTTCATAAAAGGATACTCGGTAACTGAAGATGCAGCAAATATGGGTATTGATAAGCCTTTTATAGTATCCCTGATCATATTTTCCTTTTCGAAATACTCACCCGGGCTAAATGCAATCACGGCTTTAACATGTTGGTTATCTTTTGCAATCATTAAACTTAAGGAAGCAGAATAGGAACTTCCGAAAATAATAACCGGTTTTTTACTCTTATTATAAGCATATTCAATAGCAGCCTGCATGTCTTGTTTTGCATCGACATATTCCGAAGAAAGCCCTTTTTCCCGGGCTGCTTCAGCAGTTTTATTTTTCACAAAATTAACTTCATCACCTGAACGGAGATCAACAGCCAGGCAATTATAACCGAGTTTAACAAATTTCTCTGCTGTTTCTTTATACTCTCCACGGCTAAACCTTGCCTGATGAAACAATACAAGAAAAAGATCTGAATTTTTATTTTCATAAAGATCGGCTGTAATAGTAAGTCCGTCAAGAGAGGGAAAAGTTATTGTTTTTTGTGCCAATGAATTCATAATTATTAAAAATAATAAACTTAAACTAACTATTTTTTTCATACATTTTCAAGTTGAAATTTGCATTGGATCTATGGTTTCATTAAACCTTTTATAAATTTATTCCGATAATAAATAAAACAGCTTGAGAAAATATTCTTTTTACTAAAATGTAAAATTAAGTATTTTAGGAAGAAAAATTATTAACCCTATAACTAACGCTGCAATAGCACAAATAAGGACAGCACCGGCAGAAATATCTTTAATAATTTTAGCTGATTCATTGTGTTCCGGGAACAGATGATCAATGATTTTTTCAATTATGGTATTAAATGCTTCGGTTGCCCATACTAATGCAATAATAACTATTATTGAACACCATTCCAGGTATGACAAATGAAAAAAGAACCCTGCCGCTAATACCAGTATTGTGGCTATTATGTGTAATCTGGCATTTGGTTCAGACATAATGATAAAAAATAGCCCTTCAAAAGCATATTTAAAACTCAAAATTCTTTTTTTTATTCCTGATTTATGGTTTTTCATATTTTTTCTTACTAAAGTTTTAAAGCCAAATTCTGAGAAAAAATCTTACTTTGAATCAAAAAAATCATTATTAAAAATACCAACCGTTTCATGCCATTCAAAACTTATAAAATCAAAAATAGAAAATATATTACTTAACAAATTTTTTTGCAAATAAAAATCACCAAAATATAAGTTTACATTTCAAAAATATGCATAACAAAAAATAATTTGCGGATAAAGCAAAAAAATCGACTTTAATTTGCAGATATTGCAACTATCAGGATATTTTTTCCAATTCTTTCTTCTTTTTACAAAAAAATATTTTTTGTATATCATGTTATTGCAGTTACTACAAATTTTTCAATTATTGAGGTAAAAATCAATTTTGATATCGATGCGATAGGGATTATTTTTGTATCAGAATTTTTATTATTAAATATTTATATTATGAAAACAAAGGAAATATCAAGACTTCTGATAGGCGTTTATATGTTTTTATCAGCATTTGTAAATCTTTTGGCCCAGGAGGAATTAGTTTCATTCGACAATAAGAATAAGGTATTCAAATTGACCCCTGAATTAGAGGAAAAGGTAAATGTTTATTCAGGGGGCGGGAAATTCAAAGATGCTGAACTATTCAAACAAAACGACAGCACTTTTATACTCGAGATACATTATACATTAAACGACAAACTTTTCAGGGAGAGAACAACTTTAACCCTCAAAGATATTACAGCAATAAGGAATAAGCTGGTGGGGGTAAATATTGCAAAAACTCAAGTATCAGATTCTATGGAAGGCAAAGGGTTATTTTTGGCCAGCAGTTTATATGCTGGATTGGCTTTATTTGGCCCTACATTGCCGATATTAATTGAACCCAATGATGCACAAACTGGCGTTGGATTATATATGCTTGGTGCTGGGGCCGGGTTTTTTGTGCCTTATCTTTTAATCAATAACAAACCAATCAGTTATGGACAGGCTAATTTGGCATATTATGGATACACACGAAGTATTGCTCAAAGTCTTTTGTTAAACTATTCTTTAGGGAGTTCGACAGATGCCAAGTCGACATATGGAGTTGCTTCACTTTTAAGTATTGGGGAAGTTGTTGGTGGATATCATCTGGTAAAAAATTTGAATATAAGTAACGGAACTGCTGATTTAATGACTGTTTATGGCGATTTTGGTTTTGCTGCGGGTGCTGCGTTGGCAAGTCAACTTGATTTATTTCATAGCAGTACCTCACAACTGGTCACAGTGCTTATATTAGCTGGCAATGTCGGGGGTTTGGTTGCAGGTTACCAATTAGGCAAAAATAATTCAATATCAACAGGTGATGCAGAAATAATTAGCACTTCTGGATGGTTAGGTGTTTATATGCCAGTTAGTATTTTAGCAGAAATCTTTAAAAATAATTCCCCTAAATATGCGTGGGAAGTAACAACCCCAATGCTGCTTACAGGTATTGCAGGCGCTTATGTAGGTCATCAATTAGTAAAAGATTATGATTTTTCCTTTACGCAGGGATTTGTTACAAAAATTGGAACATATGCAGGTGGTCTGGTTGGGCTTGGAATGACATATATGGTATACCGGGGCAACGATCCCAGCGTGTTTTTGATTGGCAGTTATTTAGGAGCACAAGCTGGATTTTACTTTTTATATAAAATGAACATAAAATCAATAAAATCAGAAACATTAAGCAAATTCAATTTTAAGTTTTCGCCTGAAAACTATTTTTTATCAAAAAATCTTAAAACTTCTAATCCACAATTGCAAGGTTCTTTTCCATTAGCAAGTTTAACTTACAAATTTTAATTAATTGGTTCAAAATCCAGGATTACAAAGGAATTGGGAACAATAGAAGGACGGGGACGCGGGTTTTCATTAGTTGGTTCCTGGGCTGCTTCAAATTCAGCAGTGGGCATAAAAATGTGATGGGTTTTTTTGTCAACGGTTATTGTCCTTGCGCCTTTTTGTGTAACAACATTTTCTATTACTTTAAAAGTATCTTTATTTTCTTCACTGACTACCGTCATTGTTCCTTCGCCATTTGAACTATATGCATAATTTTTTACAGGATCAAATGCAACTCCATCAACACGGTCTCCTATAGGTAATGTTGATATTACATTGCCCTTTAATGCATCTATAATAATCATTAACTTATTATCACAAACCACAAATAACCGATGATTCTTATTGTCCAATGCCAAACCGCTTGCTTCTTCTCCAGGAGCAATAGGCCAACTATGAACAATTTTTAATGTAACAGGATCAATTTCATCAAGAATACTTTTATCTTCAATATTCACATAAATTTTCCCATTTCCATCCGAAACAGAAAATTCCGGTTTACCCTCTAAAATAATTGTTTCAATTACTTTATTTGTTATTGCATCAATAACAGTAGCATTTGAACTTCCCCCATTAAAAGTAAAAACTCTCTTTGAAAAAGGATCATATAATATTGCATCCGGATTCCGACCGGTTACTTTTACTTTCTCTATTACCTTTAAATCATTCAAATTAAAAATGGTGATTGAAGAATCTTTGCCATTGCTTATAAATCCTTTATTTAAAGAATGGGCTAATGCTATTCCATGAACTCCTTTTGTATCCGGAATAGTACCAATCAAATTTCCGCTTATTTCATCCACTACCTGGACACTATTAGAATGTGAAATAAATAATCTTCCGGTTGAATCATCGGCTGTAAGATAATCCCAGCCACCATTACCTTCTAAATGAATTTTTTTAACTATTCTGAAAATTGAACTTACAGTATTTGAAAAGAGATTAATATTCAAAAAAAGGATTATTCCTATAAATAAAACTTTAGATATTTTCATTTCAAAATAATTTAGGTTATTAAATATCACTTATAGTCAAAATTGAACATTTCTGATAAAACAAAGAAATCATTGAATAAGTTCATTATTATTCGTATTATATGAAATGATACCACAAATAAAAATCGAATTATAAAAGTTAATTGAAACAAGTTAACTTTTATTTTACTTTTCCCTGGTTTGCAACAGATTCCATCGATTTTTTTATTGCTTCCTGATCTCCGAGGTAATAACTTTTAATTGGTTTGATATTGACATCCAATTCATATACTAAAGGAATTCCTGTTGGGATATTAAGTTCAAGAATGTCTTTTTCAGATACATTATCAAGGTACTTAACAAGAGCCCTTAAACTATTTCCATGGGCTGCAATTAATATTTTCTTGTCCTTTATGATTTCCGGAACAATTGAACTTTCCCAGAATGGAACAGCACGTGCCACAGTATCTTTAAGTGATTCTGTCAATGGTAAATCTTTTTTATTGACATTTTTATAAACAGGAGATAATGCAGGATTCCGAGGATCATTCACATCCAACGCCGGAGGCGGAACAGCGTAGCTTCTTCTCCAAATCTTTACCTGTTCTTCACCATGTTTGGCGGCAGTTTCAGCTTTATTTAATCCCTGGAGAGCCCCATAATGCCTTTCATTTAAAGTGTAACTTTTTATTACAGGAATCCACAACAAATCCATCTCTTCTGCAGCTAACCATAAGGTACGTATAGCACGTTTTAGAGTTGAAGTAAAAGCAAGATCAAAAGTATATCCTTCAGATTTCATCACTTTACCTGAATTCTTTGCTTCTTCAATTCCTTTTGCCGACAGGTCGACATCAGTCCAACCAGTAAACCTGTTTTCCTTATTCCATTCGCTTTCTCCGTGACGTAAAAAAACAATTTTATACATAATTCTGATTTATTTAAATTAGTTTAATGACAATTAATTTTTGGCAAATTTAATTAAATAAACTTTGTTACAACCTATGACATAAATAGTACTTAAATTGAAAAACCAATAGTAATATTTATTCAGCAAATTGATTCTAAATTATTGTTTTTCATTTCCAATCATAGGGGAGATATTGAACTTTTGTATAAATTTGTCCCTTCAAAAAATTAACCCGTATTTCGATGCAGACTTTGGTTTTATGCCTTTTTATCTTACCGTTTTTAATTAGTGCCATAATATATTTAGTTTCCAATCTTTTAGTGAAAATTCTTACAATTGGAACTGTAATTGTTCTCTCGTTTATATCTGTTTATCTATTTGCAGGAATTAAAGGATCAATTTCTATTATTGTTCCCGATTATTTTAATCAACTTGTAACAATAACAGATATTTTATTAGTGCTATATTTTGGTTATGTGGCAATCAGTCGTAAAAGTATATTAATCGGGATCATGACAATTTTACAGTTTGGAACTCTTTTATATCTAATTACAAAAATTCCTTCAACAGAGGGCACCCAATTCCATGTAGATAAGCTAAGCCTTTTTATGTTCTTACTAATAAATATTATAAGTGGCATAATTGCAGCTTTTTCTCTAAAATATATTGATGAAGAAGATTGTTCTAATTTTCGAAAAAAATTCTTTTTATCTACAATCATGTGGTTTATTGGAGTAATGAATATGATTGTTGCTGCAGATAATATTGAATACTTTTTCCTGTTTTTTGAATTGACAACTTTAGCTTCTTTTCTTTTAATTGAATTCAGGAAAGATGAAATATCTGTAAAAAATGCAATTACTGCTTTATGGATGAATCAGATCGGAGGACTTGCAATTTTAGGCGCAATTTTGGTTTCGGTCTTCACAAAAGGATATAGCTCAATCACTTTTTCACAATTAATATCAAGTGCTGGAACTGTGGGCGTTTTACTACCTTTTGCTTTGCTTGCCATTGCGGCTTTAATAAAAGGGGCACAGATGCCTTTCAGTAAATGGCTTTTAGGGGCGATGGTAGCTCCGACTCCTGTCAGTGCATTATTGCATTCATCGACTATGGTCAAAATAGCCCCATATTTAATATTACGTATTTCTCCTGCCATAAAAGGTACACCTGTTGCTACTGTAATTATTTGTTTAACGGCATTTGTATTCCTCGTTGCGGCGATTGGTGCTCTTTCACAGGATAATTTTAAACGTATATTAGCACACTCCACCATATCTTTACTTGGACTTATGATATTAATGGCTGCTATTGGTACTGAAGCGGCTATTATAGCTTCATTAATCCTTATAATGTTTCATGGTATTTCAAAATGCATGCTTTTCCTCAATGCAGGTATTCTTGAAAAAGTTTTTCATGTAAAAAGTACATCTGATATGGAAAATCTTGGAGAAACAGGTCCTTTTTCTGCATTTGTTGTTGCAATTGGTTTCATGTCCCTTTTGCTCCCTCCATTTGGTGCTTTTATAGGGAAATGGATTAGTATTGAAACCATAGGAAATATGATGAATAGCCAAAAAATTATTTATGCTTTTGTAATTGTTTTTATTGCTACCGGAGGGGCAATTTTATCTTTACTTTACTTTAAAGTTTTAGGATTACTTATTGCAAGAACCGGTGCGAAAGAAAATATTAAATTTGAAAATACCCATCCTCTTTATTCAGGAAATATAATTATACTTATTTTTCTTATTTTGCTTGGAGTTATTTCATTTCCTTTGCTGATGGAATATTATTTTGCACCAGTTGCTTCTGCCACTTCGCATTTAATGTTGAATTTGAAATTTATTGGTACCTCAATTATAATTGGAAATTCCAAATTACCATTAATTCCAATATTCATAGCATTTATAATGCTTCCTGTTACATTGATCCTGGCATTGTTCATAAAATTTAAAAAAGTAGACAGGGTGAAAGAATATATGTGTGGAGAAAAAATAGAGTATAGATTTTCATCATTTTATTTTTCAGTGGATAAAGCAAATCCCTATTATGTTTTAATTGGAACTTGTTTTTTCATCGCGCTGTTGGTTGTTGGAGGAATTTATTAAATTTTAATTCGGATTTTAAAAGCAAATCTAATTTATAATGAATAAAATTATAATCCAGCTTTTATTGATATTTATTTCACCTGTTATCGGTGGATTGATTTATGGTATTGAAAGAAAAGTAAAAGCCAGGATGCAAAGACGAATTGGCCCGCCTATCCTTCAGCCTTTTTATGATTTTCTTAAATTAGCTGATAAAAGGGCAATGATTGTTCATTCAACCCATGCATTTTTTGGAATAATGCATTTTGTTTCATTATGGTTCGCCCTGGCCGTATTAATTTTAGGAGGCGATCTTATTTTAGTTATCTTTCTCCATTTGCTTTCAACATCTCTATTGATTTTAGGAGGTTTTAGTACCCGGTCAATTTTTAGCCATTTAGGGGCTAACCGTTCAGCAATAAGTGCGTTGGCTTATGAACCAATACTGATAATTATTGCTGTTTCAATCTATATGGTTACAGGTAGTTTCGATGTTTCTTCAATTCTAAATTATCCAACCCCGCTTTTATATAAAATGCCATTAGCATTTATAGCATTACTGCTTATCCTTCCTGTTAAATTAAAAAAATCACCTTTTGATATTTCCGAAGCACACCAGGAAGTTGTCGGAGGAGCTGAAATTGAATATTCAGGAATATTTTATGAAGCAATTTATACTGCCAAATGGCTTGATTATGTTTTTTGTTATGCGCTAATTTATTTGTTTGCTGCAAATAATATTGTCCTTTCATTTGTTTTGATCACAGGATCATTTTTATACATCAATGCTTTAGATAACTCTACTGCCCGTGTAAATTATAAACAAATGCTTCGATTTGCTTTTGGAGTGGCTTTCCCAATAGCAATTATTAATTTGTTAATGACAATTTTATAAAATTTAAATGGAACTTAAAAAGTTTAGAAAGAAATCACCATGGATTTTACATTATAACTCCGGCAGTTGCAATGGATGCGATATAGAAATTCTGGCCTGTTTAGCACCAAAATATGATATTGAACGGTTTGGAATGATAAATACGGGCAACCCTAAACAATCGGATATTTTACTTATTACCGGCCCTGTAACAAAACGTTCACGCGAACGCATAGTTGAACTTTATGCTCAAATGCCTGAACCAAAAGTAGTAGTTTGTTGCGGTACATGTTCAAGTACCGGTGGAATTTTCAGGGGTATGTATAATATTGAAGGAGGTGTTGATCAATATATTCCGGTTGATGTATACGTGGCAGGTTGCGCAAGCAGGCCCGAACAAATTATTGATGGAGTAATAGTTGCTATTGGCATTCTTGAAGAAAAAAATAAAGACCTGGAAAAATCTGTAAAATTGGCTGTTAATCCTGTAATAGAAGGTTCTCAGGTTAACCGAAGAGAAATTGCAGGAAAATTAAAATGAAAACCGATGGAAAAATTAGAAACATCGCTCGAAAAACTAAAAAGTGATATTGGAAATTTCTACAAACCCGATAAACATCATTTCATTGTAATGAATGCCTTAAACATGGGCTAAAAAATCGAATTACAATGGTTTTTTTGCGATTACTCCCAGCCATGCGATATTACCATGTTTTTTACTTCTACCGAATTAAAAACGCTTATTCCGAGTTTACGTGAAATTGTTGCTTCAGCCTGGGTAACAGAAGCAGAATTGGTTGATCTTTTTAACTTAAATATCGAAAACACAACAAAGGGGCTAATGATAGAATCAGATTTTGAAGGTGTTCCTTTAAGAAAGAAAAAATAGTATGGCTACTCAATATGATATTCCAATTGGTTCTCAGCATATTTCACTGTTAGAGCCTCTGCATTTTAAGTTGACAACAGAAAATGAGAAGATTGTAGATGTTAAAGCAAATGTTGGATATGTCCATCGTGGCATTGAAGAGGCATGCTGTTCAAAATTTAAGTTTCGTCAGGTCAGTTTTGTTGTAGGACGTGTCTGCGGATTATGTTCGATATCCCATACTACTGCTTATTCGCAAACGGCAGAAAAGCTCATTAAAATTGAAATTCCGTTAAGGGCAAAGTATTTACGAATGTTGGTAATTGAGCTCGATCGCATTCATTCCCATCTTTTATGTTTATCGCATGTGGCAGAAAATTCCGGTTTCGAGGCATTATTTATGAAAACAATGAAAGACCGGGAATTTTCAATGGAATTACTTGAAGCTGTTACCGGCAACCGTGTTCAATTCGATTACTCAATTGTAGGAGGTGTTGCCCGCGATTTAAAATTTGAATTGGCGAAAGAAATTCAGCAAAGATTAAATGCCTTTAAGCCTAAATTAGAGGATCTGACAAATATTTTTCAAAATAATTGGAGCCTTTCATTAAAAAATAAGAATATTGGTGTTTTGTCCCGTGAAAACGCCATGAAGTATAATGCTGTCGGTCCATTAGCCCGTGCTGCAGGTTTAGCAATAGATGTAAGAAACGAAACCGAAGACCTGCTTCCCTGGAAACAGGTCGGTTTTGAAATGGTTATTGGAAAAGCCGGTGATGTTCATGAAAGGAATATGGTGCGTTTAAGAGAATTATCTGTTTCTATAAAAATTATAGAAAATATTCTCAACGGTTTACCTGAAGGCCCAATTATTACCGAATCTAAAGCATTACCCGAAGGCGATGCAGCCATAAGGCTCGAAGCTCCACGTGGGGAATTGTTTTATTTTGCCCGCGGAAATAAAACACAAATTTTGGAACGCTTAAAAATAAAAGCACCTACTTTTTCGAATATTCCGGCTTTTGTTGAAACATTCAAAGGCAATGAATTTGCAAGCGCTCCGGCCATTATTGCTTCTTTCGATCCCTGCCTGTCTTGTACGGCGCGTTAAAGATGCTCCACCCTGCCTCCCCAAGGGGATGGGAAAGAAAGTGATAAAAAAAGGAAAAAAGTTTCTCCCGACTTCCGTAAAGGAGAGGAGGAAGTTGAAAAAGACAATGAAAACGACAAAAGAATGAACAAAAATAAGAAATAAGCACTCTCTAAATCCTCCTTTTCAGAGAGGATTGGCAGGGCTTGTTTATAAACATTTATATTATGAGATCCTTTTTTCAGGCATTAGGAAATTTATTTAATTCTCCGGTAACCGTTAAATATCCTTATGAAAAAACATATAAACCCGAAGATTATCGAGGGTTAATTATACACAATCCCGAACTTTGTATTTGGTGTCGTCGTTGTGAAATTGGATGTCCTCCCGGAGCTATTATATTTTCGCAGGCTATGGATGGCAAACAATCCTATTTTTATAACCGTCACGTATGTATTTATTGTGGCGAATGTGTAAGGGTTTGCCCAAAAGAAGGTGCAATTGTACAATCTAATAAACCTGCTAGTCCTGCAATAAAACTGGAAAATATAAATAATGGCTGGGCCGTAATTGTTGAAGAAGCACTAAAAAGCAGGGCAGCTTATACTGCGGAGAAGAAACGACAGGCAGCTGCTAAAGGTTCTGATGAAGAAAATAAAAGAAAAGAACAACCATAATTTAAAAACTTCTTGAAATTGAAACTTTTTTAAAATAGGGTTCATAATGCATGAACTTTCGATATCGCAATCCATTATTCGAGTTATTGAGAAATCTTTACCTGTAGGATTTTCTAAAAAAATTATTGAAATAAATCTGGCAATTGGAAAACTAAGCGGTATTGAAATTGAATCACTTGTTTATGCCTTTTCAATATTAAGGGATAATTCCGTTTTAAAAGAGGCTGAGATTTTAGTAAAAGAAATAAAAGGTTTAGCTCAGTGCAATGAGTGTAAATTTAAATTTGAAATAAATAAATTTGGGATTCCATGCCCTTTATGTGAAAGTTATTCTATGAAGATTTTAAATGGTAAAGAAATGAATATAGTCAGTGTTAAGACTGAAGATTGAATAAATTAAAATGCCATTAGAAAAATTAAATATTTTTAATTATCGATTTATCATCGCACGAATTATATTCAAATTGAACTGTTGTATGAGCAATATTGAAATCTTCTTTTAAAAGCTGCTTGATTTTATAAAGAATATTTTCGGTTTCACTTATTTTTAAATCATTATTTAGATCAATATGGCATTCGAAATGAATTTGTGAATCATTAAGGTTCCAGGCATGAATATGATGAACATTTTCAACATCAATAAATGATTCTATTCGGTTTTTAACTTTAATTAAATCGAGTTCTCCAGGGGTTGCTTGAATAAGTATTAGATATGCTTGTTTTAAAATATACCATGCTTCTTTAAAAATGTAAATACCAATTATAAATGTCAATACAGCGTCGAGCCAGAATATTTTATAACGATAAATAAAAATGCCACCTAATAAAACTATTGCAGAAGAAAATACATCTCCAAGCATATGTAAATAGGCTGCTTTAACATTTAAATTTTTATTCTTGTCTCTAAATAAAAAAGCTATGGCAATAAAATTTGCAATAAGACTAAGTGCAGCAATAATTACAATCATTACACCATTAATATCGGTCCTGGGATGTTTTAAGCGTTCAAAAGCTTGTAAAATCAAATAAACACAAATGACAACCATCCCTATGCTGTTAATCATAGCTGCGAGAATTTCAACTCTTTTGAACCCAAAAGTTTTCTCAATTGTAGGAGATCTTTTACTTATCCTGTTTGATATATAGGTCAGAAATATTGCAATTGCGTCACCAAAATTGTGTAAAGCATCCGATAAAAGGGCAAAACTGTTTGAAAGCAAACCTCCAATTATTTCAATTATTGCAATAATAAAATTCAATATCACAGCGAGAATAATATTTTTACTCTTTACTTCATTGTTGCGATGATTGTGATTATGAACTAAGCCCATGAATACTATTTTATATTCCAGGATATATCAACATCCCAATTTGAGCGAATGTTTATATTGCCATTATAAAAAATTACTTTTTCCGGTTGTTCCTTATTTAAGAAATCTCCGGTAGTCCAAGCATTATCAATATTATTATCAAAAACAATTTTTAAATTGTATGTCTTTGGCATAAGGAAATTGAAAGTAACAATTCCATCGTTCGAGGTAAATTTTTCTGCAACCACTTTATCTTTATCTAAAAGTTGAACAATTATTGGTGAAATTACTCCTGATAAATGAATTGAAAGATTTCCATAATAATCAGATTTTTGTATAGAGAATGATGTTTTCAGGGTATCATGATTAATTCCATAAATATTTTCAAATGAACCTGGTAATATTAAAAGACTGTAATTCGATTGTTCTTCCCACTTATAATCAACATGAAACCTGCGTAAATTAATTGTATCCTGTAATAGTTTAAATAAACATGGTTTTTCAGTACTGTCGATTTTCTGACTTAAGAAAATTTTGTTAATATCGAAATTAATAATTGGATAGTCAGTTTCAATATAAGGTTTATCATAAATATCAACTTGGGTACCTGAATGAGAATAAAAACCCAATTTCATTTTATGTGGCTTGGATTTTTTTGATTTCTTTGTTTGCAATTCACTTCCGGCAAATCTGAAATTCAAGGTATCTGCTGTCCAGATAGTATCTCCCTTTTTTGTGGTACCCCAATATTGAACAATTGTTTTTAAAGTATCTGTTTTTATCAGAATGGTATCTGTTATCCAGGCAAAAATTGAATCATGACCAGGAGAAAATTCCAATTGATACCAATCGGAATAATTAAAATATAAAGGTTGAAGAAAAATTGTATCGTAAATTAAAGTTTTATTAAATATCAGGTCAAGGCGGCGTTTTTCTTTCCTTGAATAGTCTTTTACAAATTGGCGTTTATCTGTTTCTGAATAAGTAAACATATCCAAGTAGATGCTATTGCGTTTTCTCGTATTTATTAAAACACTATCTTTTAAAGTTTTTTTATGAATTGTATCATGCCTGGCAGTATCGGGAGGAAATATATGATTTTCACTTAACTTTTGAGATATTATTTGTGCGTCTAAAATAACCAAAGAATCAATAAAAGCAAATGCTTCAGATGATGGATCATATTTGTAATTAAAATTATTATCTTTTAAAGCATAAAGTTTATATGTCCCGGGTTTAATATTATTAATTGAATAATAACCGTCTTTGTCTGTTCTGCCTGTATAAATTGGTATTTTTTTATAAGGGGCAGAATCAGATAGGTCGCTATATAAAATTGCCAGCAGTGATTCTTTATCGGGTTTTAATGTAAAGGCATCCAGGATTCTTCCTCTTACGCACATGGAATCGATGTAATTCCCGGTAGAAAAGGCAAATTCAAAATTAGGTAAAATATTTCCTTCATTATTATCGGCAATTCCATTGCCAAAGCTTAAGGTATATGTTGTACTATCCTTTAAAGTATCGGTATACTGTAAAACAATTGATTTATTTTTCAACCATATTAAAGGTTTTTTCTTAAATGGAGGAGACACATTGAATTGCTGACTAATGTTTTTAAGTTGTAAATATTCATCAAAATCAATAATAACTTTTTTCCCTTTAAAATTTTTTGCAAAAATTTCCGGATTGCTTCCAACCATTTTTGGAGGGTCAAGATCTTTAGGGCCGCCGGTAATTATACCCGGTTTGGCACATCGGTAAATACAGGATATAATAATGATAAATAAAAAATTAATTAATATTCTTACGAAATTTATTTTCACTTTAAATCACAATTAGGTTACAAACTTAAAAAGAATGAATAAACAATTAATATATCGAACTAACTAATAAAATATTATTTTCATTGAAACCAGAAATTTAAAATTATAAAAATTTAGCATAAAATAAGTCTGCATAACTTAAATTGAATATTTCCTTTTTTACATTTGCATGGTTAAAACAACATTCTATGATTTTACAATTTATAACCTGGGATGTCAATCCCGAAATACTTCCATTAGGCCCATTGTCCTTGCGCTGGTATGGAATTCTATTTGCACTTGCCTTTGTATTTGGATATTTCATTTTTAAAAAAATATTCAAAAAAGAAGGATATTCAGTGGAAATGCTCGATCAGCTTACAGTTTATATGGCATTTGGAACAATTATCGGGGCTCGTTTAGGCCATGTTTTGTTTTATGATCCGGTATCGTATTTAAAAGATCCAATAGAAATTCTGATGGTTTGGCATGGAGGTCTCGCCAGTCATGGCGCTGCAATTGGCATTCTCATCGCCCTGTATTTATTTATAAGAAAAAATAAACTAAATTATCTTTGGATATTAGACAGAATTGCAATTGTAATTGCTTTAAGCGGAGTTTGTATTCGATTGGGAAATTTAATGAATTCTGAAATTTTCGGAATTCCTACTTTGCTCCCATGGGGATTTAAATTTATCAGAAGTTCTGAATTTCATGGCTTAACTTTAGATAAAATACCGATATGTCATCCGACTCAGATTTATGAAGCCTTTTCTTATTTGGCAATATTTATTTTTTTAATGTGGAGTTATGCAAAAGAACTTTACTTCAATCAAAAAGGCAAAATTTTTGGTATTTTTCTAATATTACTTTTCAGTGCACGATTTTTAATTGAATTTATAAAAAATCCTCAGGAAGAATTTGAAAAAGGTTTAGCTATAGATATGGGGCAAATTCTTAGTATTCCGTTTATTATTACAGGAATTTTATTAATTCTTTATGCTTCACGAAAACCAAAAAAAGAACCGGTTATCTAATAATATTATTTCATACTATCAATAAATCTGAAATTATTTTATCGGAAATAAACCATCCTTTTAAAGTTAAATTTGCCTGGTTTTCCTTAATCAAAGCATGTTCCGAATTTGTATATTTATTTAGCTTATCCCTTATATATTTAAAATATTTTATACCATAAGAATCCTTCAAAAGACTTAAATTTAAACCTGCAGAAGTCCTCAATTTTGTTAAAATATATTCATTTATTTTATTTTTTATCGACAGTTCTTCCGTTTCAAAAAACACTTTTTTATCATTGATTGCCTGAATGTAGTTTTTCAAATTTGAAACATTCCATTGTCTTGAATGGCCATTATAAGAATGGGCAGAAGGTCCTAAACCTAAGTATTTTTTATCGTTCCAATAACCCGAATTATGCCGCGAATAAAAATCTTTCTTTGCCAGATTAGATATTTCATAATGTTCAAAATCATTCTTTTTTGCTTCGTTATTTAAGTGAAAAAATTGTTGCCAGCTTTCTTCATCATTAATTGATTTGATTTTACCAGCAATAAGCCAAATTTTAAATACTGTTTTCTTTTCGTAAGTTAAATGATATGCTGACAAATGCCGGATTTGTAAAGAAAATGCCAATTCAAGTTCCTTTATCCATTTTTCTAATGTCATTCCAGGCAAACCGTAAATTAAATCTATACTAATATTCTTAAAACCCATTTTAATAGCATTTTCAATGCTTTTAATAGCTTGTTTTGAATTATGCCGGCGATTCATCAATTTAAGGCAAGTATCATCAAATGATTGAACACCTATGCTCAACCTGTTTATATCAATATTTAATAAGTTATTAAGATATATGGGATTGGTGTCATCGGGATTTATTTCAATTGTAATTTCAGGATTGTTTGAAATTTTAAATGTTTTATAAAGAACGGATTTTATTTTCTCTATTTTATTAATATTTAAAACCGAAGGTGTTCCTCCTCCAAAATATATTGTTTCAATTTTTGAGTCTTGAAAGAAATCTGATTTTAATTGTATCTCTTTTATAAGTGCTTCAACATAATCGTCAATATGCTGAAGTTTTATTGTTGAATAAAAATCGCAATAATAGCAGCGCTGAACACAGAAAGGTATATGAATATAAATTCCTGCCATTTGATGGATTTCATCAAAATTATTTTCAAAATGTTATTAGTGAATATCTAAATTTTAATTTTGGGATTTTTATCGATACTTTCAGCCAACTCGGCAATATTTTGGTGAATAAATAATTGTTTTGCCTGTTCCCTTATTGGGGCATATTTTTCATGAATAGGGCAATTGGTTTCTTCAATCGTACAACTCAACAAGCCTATAACACATGCATTAAATGATTCATCTCCATCAATAATATCAACAATATCCATCAATGAAATTTTGTTGGCTGGTTTTCCAAGGCTGAATCCTCCATTTGGACCTTTTGTCGAAGATAATATTTTATTTTTGGCTAAAATTTGTAAAATTTTTCCTAAAAATGGTGTAGGTATTTTTAAGTTTTCTGAAATTTTTTTAATGCCAATTTTTTTTGTAATATCATCCACATGGGCAAGATAAATTACTGCTCTGATTGCGTATTTACAAGTATTTGATAGCATAATTAATTAATTTTTAATTGGAATTTTATTAATCCTTATTGAATGTCGTCCATCATCAAATGGAGTATTTATAAAAACTTCAAGAATTTCTTTGGCTTCATTTATATTAATAAATCTTGCAGGCAATGAACAAATATTTGCATCATTATGAGCCCGCGCTAATTTTGCGGCTTCTTTGTTCCAGCATAAACATGATCTGATACCTTGATGTTTATTTACGGTCATGTTAATTCCATTTCCACTTCCGCATAATGAAATACCAAAATCAACTTCATTTTTTTCAACAGACAGGGCAAGAGGATGAGCAAAATCGGGATAATCGGAACTTTCTGACGAAAAGGCTCCAAAATCTTTGAAATTAAAACCTTTTTCTATTAACCATGGCTTAATTTTTTCTTTTAAATCAAAGCCCGCATGATCACTGGCTATTCCAATTGTTTTCATACCATTATTTGCAAATATTAATTGAAATTATTTTTCAATTAATTAAAAAGTATTTAAAATATTTACAATTTCAAAAATATGCATTTTAACAATAACTTCAGATATTTATATCTCATTAACTTTTTTTTAATAGTTAAAATTTACTATTTTATTAACTCAATTTTGAGATTTAGGTTAATAAACTTGTTAAAATCTTATAATTAATTTTTAAAAATTTATTTGTTTTAGCAAAAATGCTTAATTATTTTTTTCTTTATCAATTCCAAAAAATATTATTATTTCTTATTGGTAAAAAGTAACCTTTCTATTAACTAATTTTGTAACTTTTAATAAATATTATTATTTACAATTACTAAAGCTAACAATTGTTAATTAAATACCTGATTATTTGACTGCCTTAAACATATAAAAATATTACTTGTTAATATTCTGTTCCAATTTATTTATAGTTCTTTTTTACAATATTTCTTGGAAATTTACTAACAGTATTAACCGGCTATTATTATTTAAAAGGATTTTTTTTAATAATTTTTTAATTTAATAATGAATAAAGAATTGTTGATAAAAGAAATTGTACGATTAAGAAAAGCAAAAGATGCGGTAATTCTTGCTCATTATTATCAGGAGGCAGAAGTTCAGGATATTGCAGATTTTGTAGGTGATAGTTTGGCTTTAGCTCAATATGCAAAAAAAACAAATGCTCAAATGATAGTATTTGCAGGAGTTATTTTCATGGCAGAAACAGCAAAAATTATAAATCCAATGAAAAAGGTTGTTATTCCAGATTTATTAGCAGGGTGTTCGTTATCAGAATCATGTCCTCCGGATGAATTTTTAAAATTTAAGAATCAATATCCTGACTATATTGTAATTTCATATATAAATACATCAGCAAAAATAAAAGCATTATCAGATATAATTTGTACATCGTCGAATGCTTTAAAAATTGTTGAAAGTATTCCAAAAGATAAGGGAATAATTTTTGCACCTGACAGAAACCTTGGAGGTTATTTAAATAGTATTACAGGAAGAAATATGGTTATTTGGGACGGAGCCTGCTATGTCCATGAAGAATTTTCATTAGAAAGAATATTGAAAATTAAAAGCGAAAATGAAGATTCAAAACTACTGGCTCACCCTGAATGTAAAAAACCAATTTTATTGGTGGCAGATAAAATAGGTTCTACGTCAGAATTATTAAAATTTGTTCAAAGTGATAATAGTTTAAAGTATATTGTGGCCACAGAAACAGGTATCATTCATCAAATGAAAAAAGTTAAACCTGAAAAAACATTTATACCAGCTCCACCTATCGATTCTACTTGTGGCTGCAACGATTGTAAATTTATGAAATTAATTTCCCTGAAGAAAATTTATGATAGTTTAGAAAATGATAAATTTGAAATAATTATTGATGAAGAAATAAGAAAAAAAGCAGAAATACCAATTTTAAAAATGCTTGAATTATCAAAAAATTAAAAATTCATTTGAATGAATGATGATTTTGATATAAGAAATGAAAAATATAAAAATGATTTCGATTATGAATATAAAGTAAGACCTAATGAATTTAAAGAATTTAAAGGACAGGAAAAAATAATAGAAAATATCAAGGTATTTGTAAAAGCATCTATTCAAAGAGGAGATACTTTGGATCATGTTTTGCTTCATGGACCTCCTGGCCTGGGAAAAACGACTTTAGCAAATATTATTGCGCATGAGTTAAAAGTAAATATAAAAATCACCTCTGGACCAGTATTAGACAAACCTGGCGATTTGGCCGGAATATTGACAAGTTTGGAAAAATCAGATGTTTTATTTATTGATGAGATTCACAGGTTGTCTCCAATTGTGGAAGAATACCTTTATTCTGCAATGGAGGATTATAAAATAGATATAGTAATCGATAAAGGGGCAAGTGCCAGGTCAATTCAATTGGTTTTAAATCCATTTACCTTGGTGGGAGCAACAACAAGAGCAGGATTACTTACAAGTCCATTAAGGTCGAGATTCGGGATATCTGCCCATTTGGATTATTACGATAAAAGCATATTGAAACAAATTATTCAAAGATCCGCTGCAATTTTAGATATTGAAATTGATGATATTTCTTCTGATGAAATTGCAACCCGAAGCCGTGGAACTCCAAGAATTGCAAATGCTTTATTAAGGAGAATTAGAGATTTTGCACAGGTAAAAGGTGATGGAAATATAGAAATTAATATTACAAAATATGCTTTGAATGCTTTAAATATAGATAAAAATGGATTAGATGAAATAGATACAAAAATTTTGAAAACAATTATTGAAAAATTTAATAGTGGTCCTGTGGGAATAAATAATATTTCTGCTTCGGTTGGTGAAGATTCCGGAACCATTGAAGAGGTTTATGAACCTTTTTTAATAAAGGAAGGTTATATAAAACGAACACCTAGAGGCAGAGAAGTTACTGAAAGAGCATTCATAGCTCTGGACATTAAGAAAAATAAAGATCAACAAAAAAAACTTTTTTAAAATGATAAACGAAGTTAATGTATTGTGGAATAAAAAAATGTCATTTACTGCTGATGTATTAGGCCATAAAATAATTTTGGATACTGATAGTAATTCTGGTGGGGAAAACAAAGGAACTCGACCAAAACCACTTATGTTGGTGGCACTAGCTGGGTGCACCGGAATGGATGTTGTTTCTCTTTTAGTAAAAATGAAAATGAAATTTGATTATTTTAATGTAAAAGTTATAGGTGAAGTTCGTGAAGAACATCCAAAAAAGTATACAGAAATGACCGTAATCTATGAATTTAAAGGAGATGACCTTGAATATGAAAAAATTGAAAAAGCTATCAAATTATCACAGGAGAAATATTGTGGAGTTTTGGCTTTTTATAAAGAGGTTATTAATGTTAATTATGAAATTAAATTATTATAAATTAGTAAAATTGATTCAAAAAACGAATATCATTTTCAAAATACAATCTGAGATCTTTTACCTGATACTTTAACATAGCTGTTCTTTCAATTCCCATACCAAATGCAAAACCTGTAAATTCATCTGGGTTGATATTACAATTTTGTAATACGTTTGGATGGACCATTCCACAACCAAGTACCTCAAGCCATCCGGTATATTTACAAACATTGCAACCTGTACCTTTACATATTTTACATGATATATCTAGTTCAGCTGAAGGTTCTGTAAATGGAAAGAAGGAAGGACGAAGTCTTATTTTAATTTCTTCCCCAAACATCTCCTTGGCAAAGTATAGAAGAGTTTGTTTTAAATCAGCAAAAGATACATTTTTATCAATGTATAAACCTTCTATTTGATGAAAAATACAATGGGCTCTTGCTGAAATTACTTCATTTCTGAAAACTCTTCCTGGCATTATAATTCTTAAAGGGGGCTTACTTTTTTCCATTGCCCGTATTTGAACAGAGGAAGTGTGGGTTCTTAAAAGTATATCTGGCATTTTTTCTATAAAAAAAGTGTCCTGCATGTCTCTGGCAGGATGTTCAAGTGGAAAATTTAATGCTGAAAAAACATGCCAGTCATCTTCAATTTCCGGACCTTCAATAATTGTAAAACCCAACTTAATAAAAATTTCACAAAGTTCATTTTTTATCAATGAAATTGGATGTCTGCTACCTAAAGAATATGAATTACCTGGTAGGGAGTTATCAATTTCAGTACTATCTAAATTTAAATATTCATTATTTACCTGAAATGATATAATTTTATCTTCAATAATTTTTTTTAAATCGTTTAGTAGTTTACCTGTTTCCCGCTTTTCTTCATTATTTATTTTCTTAAATTCTTCAAAGAGTAATGGAACTAGTCCTTTTTTACTAATATATTTGATTCGAAACAGTTCTATTTGTTCAAAGTTTGAAGGATTAAAATTCTGAATATCTGTTAAGTAAGTGAGAATTTTTTCTTTCATAAAAAGTATTTACCAGTTTTTTTTAAAAGTAAATAAAAAATTTAAATGAGAATTGCAATTTCGGTCATACAAGGTTTCTTGGAAATATAGCAAAAAAATATTTAGCATAGAAAAAATTCTAATAATATTGATTGACTTGTTTGATTTTAAAAATGAAAGACTTTTAAAAAAAAAATTGAAAATTATGACATCATAATAAATTTTTCAGGTGAACCAATAATAAAACCTTGGAATAAAAAAATGGGATTAAATTGGTAAATAGTAGAATAATGACAACCAAGACTATTGTTCAAACAATAAAGAAATCAATAAAAAAAGATAAATATTTAATCAATACTTCTTATGTAGGAATTTATTAAAATAAATTTGTTCATACTGAAAAAGGCTAAAATTTCAATGTCGGCTTTTTAGCAGAACTATTTGTAAAATGTGAAAATATTATTTTTAACGAAAAGTAAAATTTAAATTATTCAATAATAAGATTAGGGTTATATTAAGTAAAAATAGAGGTTATATAAAAAAAATGATATCAATGTTTAAGTTATAAATTAGGATTTATTTCCAAAAGAAGGTTAATTCATTTTGCTTTATCGATTCAGATGATTTAATAAATGCTTTATGTTTTTTAATGGATCAATGACCAAATAGAATTTTTAATTTTGTCTCAACAAGAATTTCTAAGAATTTTGAAGTTGCTAGTATATTAAAAAATAAATTTAGTTTCTAGATACTTGTAAAAATACTGAAAAGGATATTATGGCTAATGATTGGAAAGGATTACAAATAAATTATAGAAACACCGGTTGCATTCCCCAAAAAATTATTAGAAAAAGAATTTAAATTTAAATTTGAGAAAATAAAAGATTCTATTTTAAACCAATTGAAATAAAATTATAAAAAAATGGAGATTAAAGTAATTAATAAATCAAAACATAGTTTACCAAATTATCAAACAGAAAGTAGTGCTGGATTGGACTTAAGGGCAAATATCGATTTACCTATAGAATTAAAACCATTAGATAGAGCTTTAATTCCAACCGGATTATTTATCGAATTACCTCAGGGTTTCGAAGCACAAATAAGGCCAAGAAGCGGACTGGCGATTAATTATGGAATTTCCATTCTAAATAGCCCAGGAACAATTGATTCTGATTATAGAGGAGAAATAAAGGTAATTTTGATAAATATTTCAAATCAAAATTTTGTGATTAATGATGGGGAACGTATATGCCAGATGATTGTTTCAAAATATGAAAAAATTGAATGGAAACTTGTCGAGGAAATAAATAATACTTTCAGAGGAACAGGAGGGTTTGGACATACAGGAATCTAATTTATGAAAAAAGGGATTTTTTTATTCATTTCAATATTGCTAACAAATTTTGGTTTAAGTCAAAATTTGTTTAAAACAGATAAAAATGATTTAACCTACGCATTTGTTGAAGCACTTAAAAATAAGGAGTTTGGGGATTTTCGGCAAGCAATTTATATTTTAAAAAAGTGTGCTAAGATCGATACTACTTGTGGAGCATGCTTTTTTGAAATAGCAAAAATTTATGAAAAGGCAGACGATAAATTAAATGCTTTAAAATATGCAATAAAAGCGGTAGAAATTGATACGATAAATTATTGGTATTTAAGATTTCTGGCTCAATTACAGATTAAAAATGAACTGTACTACGAAGCAGAATGTACCTATAAAAAATTAGTAGAGTATGGTTCTATCAAGAATGACGATTGGTATAATTATTCTTTGGTTCTATTTAAATCAAAAAAAAATGGTGAAGCATTAAATATTTTAAATAAAATTGAATATCAAAATGGAGTTTCAGAAGTTGTTTCAATTGAAAAATATAAGTATTATTTAAATATTAAGAAATATAAAATTGCAGAAAATGAAATTTTAAAATTAATAAAATATTTTCCGGATAATTATAATTATTATGGAATCCTTGCGGAAACTTATGCAATTGAAAATAAAAGAAAAGAAGCGTTAAAATATTACTTTTTTATTTTAAATAATGATTCTTTTAATATTAAAGCTTTAACATCGTTGGCAAGATTTTATTTAAATACAAATGATACTGACAATGCCAGGATTACTTATAATAAAGTTTTTCTTGATACGAAAATTGAAAAAACAATAAAACTTCAATCTTTAAAGGATTGTATCATAAATAGTTATGACCAATTTATGATTTATAGATATCTTCCTGGAATTATTAAATATTATTATAGTATTGATTCAACTAATTATTTTTTGTTGGAGATTTATTGTGATTATTATGAAAAAATTAAAAATTACAAAGACGCTATAAAGACTTGTTTTTCGATTGTAAGGACTAAGGATAATAATCAAATTTATTGGCAAAGAATTTTTTATTATTATGATATTTTACAGGAATATAGTAAAATCTGTTATTATGCCGATAGTATTATTAAAATCTATCCTGAAAATCAATTCATAAATTTAATTGCAGGGATTGCAAATTATCAAATGAATAATAAAATAAAAGCCTTGGATTATTTAAAGAGAGGATATAACAATATGTCTAATAATAATTTCATTAATAATCAATGTATTTTGTATTTGGCCGAAACTTATTATAAGCTTGGAAAAAGAGATTCAGCTTATTTTTATTTTGATTTAGGTATAAGAAATATGAATAATTTAATAATGATGAATAATTATGCTTATTACTTATCAGAAAATTCCGATAGTCTTGAAAAGGCAAAGCATTTATCATTAATAACTCTTAAAAGTGAACCGGAAAATTGTACTTTTCTGGATACCTATTCTTGGATTCTTTATAAATGTAAGTCCTATAAGTTAGCTTTAAAATTTATTAAATCAGCGTATTTAAAATGTGGAAGAAATAATGGTGACATAATTGAACACTATGGTGATATTTTGTATTGTAATAATAAAAAGGATAAAGCCATTAAATATTGGAGAAAAGCCTTGGAATTTAAAGAAGATAATGATAAATTAAAATTTAAGTTAAGTAATTTCAAATGCGAATAATTTTAAGTTCAATTATTGTACTATTTCTTTCTACTCAATTTTTTGGATGCAAACAATTAAAAGAAATAAATAAATATGAAAGAAATTATTATGGAAATTTAAATATTTTTAATAAGGAAAAAAATTATTTTAAATTTAATGCAAAATATGATTCATTAAACATTTTAAAATTGAAATTATATAGTATTACAGGTATTAAGATAGGCGATTTTACTTTATTTAACGATTCATTACTAATTAATTATATAATTAATAATGATTTCAAAAAGATTATATTAAAATATTTTAAAGAACTGAATTCAAAAATATGTTTAAATTATTTCATTATTAGTTTATTAGAATCAACTGAAGCAGAATTTAAAGAGAATAAATTATGTTATAATCTTGAAAAAAATATTTTAAAAGGGAATCCTGGTAATAATACAGTATTTCTATATTCGAAAGATTACGAGAAAATTTTATCAATAAAATTGAATAAAAGGTTTTTAAAAAAATCTAATTTATCTATTTTTTTAGAAGATAAACACGATATTAAAATTGATTTGGAAATCAATAAGAAGTAAAATTTTTCAATTATTATTTCCTAAGAGAATATTTAATAAGTTATGAAAATTGAATATTTATATTTTTGGTTACGATTTTCATTAATTTTAGTTTTATTGTTGTTTTATAACAATTTAGCAACTACTCAAAAAAAAATTGACTTAGAAATAAAAAGAAAAGATAAGTTAAAAGAAATAGAAAAGGTTGAAAATTTAATTGAGAAAACTAGATTAAATAAGGAAATATCAATGAATAAAGTAAATTTATTGATAAGAAAAATTGATATAAGAGATGAAATAATTCAAAATTTGAGTAGTGATATTGAAGAAATTAAATTAAAAATAAATTTATTAACAAATGAAATAATTCAAAGGGAAAATGAAGTAATTAATCTTAAGAAAGAATATTCAAAAATAATTTATAATAGTTACTTTAGACTTAAAAATTACAATTATTTAATTTTCTTTTTTTCATCTAA
>Ga0265323_10000344_pt1 | contig 26616 bp, 22 predicted proteins | sample 41225metaG_FD_193580 | JGI IMG/M metagenome (GOLD analysis project Ga0265323, IMG submission 193580) | Rhizosphere microbial communities from Carex aquatilis grown in University of Washington, Seatle, WA, United States - 4-12-25 metaG | ecosystem: Host-associated > Plants > Roots > Rhizosphere...
AGGCATCCTCCAGGGCCTGCACGAAGACGCTTTCCCAATTTGCCCCGCCCTGGCCGTTGCTTTGCAGATTGAAGCCGCCGCCCGGCATTCCCGGGGAACCGGCCACTTTGTAGTTGCCCAGCCAGGCCTTGGGCGCCATGCCCGCGAAGGTCACCGCCGGACCGGTGTTCTGATAGCCGGCCAGCACCGAAGCGATGGCCGTTTCGTGCCCGTCCCGGTCGCGCGGCGAGTAGTCGTCCGGCCCGGAATCGGCAGCCACCCCGGTCGCGTCGGTGCTGGTGCCCGCCGATATCTGGCGGACGTAGCTCCGCGCCACGATCACCTTGTTATTGGTGTACGCGCAGTCCGCCGGAAAACCGTTGGTGCATTTGGGAAAACCCGGCGGGGTGGACAGCGACGGGTCCTGGAACGCCGGATGGGTCTGGTCGATCCCCGAGCCGATCACCGCAATCATCATCCCCGCCCCCGCCTTGGATTGCCCGCCCAGCGCCGACCAGGCCGCCGGCGCATTGGCTAACAGTGTGGCGCGGTTCGTCCGCTGCTTCACCAGCCGCATTTCGATCACGCCCTTGACTCCCGCCAGGGTTTTCAACTCCTCGGCTCGGTCCGGCGTGGTGGATACGAAAACCGCGTTGGCGAGCGTGTCCACCGTCCCCACCACCACGAACTTCCGGGCTTCCAGTTCGGTCCGCAACATGGCCTGGCGAGCGCGGATCTGACCGCGGAAGTTCTCCGCCGCGGCCGAACGCGTGGACTCGCGCGTAAGGAAGCGGTCGGCGACCGCCGGATCCTCCAGCACCAGGGCGTAGTGGCGCGCACTCCGCGCCTGTTGCGCCCGGCCGGGGGATGCCGGTAAAAGAAGGAGAGCAACGCAGAAAAACGCGATTCCAAGGCTTCGAGCGGACATGAGGGTTCGACGGCTGGAACCAGCCCGCGGTTTCCGGTTCGAGGACATATGTCCTACATAGTGTCATGGAATACCGGCGGACGCCACCGGGGGTGTACCCAATCCGGAGCGGGGGCTCACGGGGGCGTCATTCGACCTGCGCACTACCCGCTGCGCCGGCAAACTGGTAGCCCACACCGCGAATCGTCTTGATCAGGCCTTCCCCGCCCTGCAGTTTCTTGCGGAGATGGCTGATGTGCATGTCGATGGAGCGGTCGAACGGGGTCGTCTTGCGGTGATAGAAGTTCTCCATCAGGCGATCGCGATGCACCACGCTCCCGGCCGAGCGCATCAGCAGTTCCAGGATGTCGAACTCGAAGGTGGTCAGCTCCACCGGCTTCCCGCCGCTGCGCGCCTGGCGCGTGGCCGGATCCAGCGTCACGCCGCCCGCCTCCACCGCAGCCCCCGGGCGCGGCTCCGAGCGCCGCAGGATGGCGCGGATTCGGGCCACCAGCTCGCGCGGGTTGCACGGCTTCGCCAGATAGTCGTCCGCGCCCAACTCCAGCCCCTCGATGCGGTCCTCATCCACGCCGCGGGCGGTCAGCACGATCACCGGAACCGCGCTCCGCCTCCGCAGGCGCCGCAGGATTTCGAAACCGCCGATCCCCGGCAGCATCACGTCCAGAACCACCAGGCGGATATCCGGCTCGAGCGCCCGGCGCAGCCCCTGATTTCCCTCGTGCCGGCACTCTACCGCGAAGCCCTCACGCGCCAGCAACTCCCCCAAAAACGCGCACAGCTCCACGTCCGCGTCGATCAACAGGAGGCTCACGGCTTGAAAGTAGCACAAAAAGGGCCGCGCGCCTCACGGCAATTGGCCGCGGGCGCTGGCGATGCGGGGGACTCACCCGCCGGCCGCGGCGGGATCTGGGCACTGAAGGACAGGCCCGGGGGGCCTGCCCATCGGGTTAATTGAAATGCGCCGCGTTTAGCTCGGCGAACCTGGAGGCGTCGGCGGGGAGTTCTTCGAGCGTGAAAATGGAGTTGGTGGGGCAGACCGGTACGCAAGCGCCGCAATCGATGCAATCGCTCGGATTGACGAAAAGCTGCGTGGCTTCGGCGAATCCGCCTTCATCCTGCTTGGGGTGAATGCAGTCCACAGGGCAGGCCTGAACGCACAACTCGTCCTTGGTACAGGTGTCCGTAATTACGTATGCCATGCCGTGGAGTTAGCAATTCCGGTGCCAGCCTGCTTTGCGCCTATGTTGCACATAATACGAGGTGAAAACCTGCACTTGCCAAGTCCCAAGTGGGTCAATGCACGCAGTGGCCCAGGTGAGTTCACCCGGCCCGGTCCTCAGTATGCTACCCGCAGACCGTTGAGAAACTCCAGGAAGTCCTTCTCCGAGCCCCCCGTCAGGCTCCTGGTGGTGGACGTGAGCACCTGGATGGCACCGGCCGGTCCGCCATAGTAGTAGCCGTAGTAGGTGAGCGGCGTGCCCTTGATGGTGGCTTGTATGGTTTGGAACCAGACGTCCACACCCGCCACCCGGCGCTTCTGCTTCACGGTCAGCCGGGCGCCGGAATCCTGCTTGCGAATGTTGGCGAAAGCCGTCTCGGCCACCTTGTCGGCGGGCATGGCCGTGGCCTCGGCGATGACCACCGCCAGTCCCTCGCTGGGGATATAGCTGAACTCGAACCGCCCCGCTTCCGCCGAGGGAGCCGGTTTCCACTTGGAGGAGTCGTAGCGCACGCTCATGCGCCCCTCCAGCACTTCCAGCATGCCGTAGCCGCTGCTGGCGGCTGGGGCCGGAGCGATTGCCACCGGTGCGGCGCCCGCGGACTCGCCGCCGCCGGCTGCGCGGGCCTGCAGCACGGCATTCGCGAAACCCGGGATAACATCCCCAAAGCCCCTGATAAAGGATTCGATGGTGGCCCCACCGACCCCGCCTCCGAAGTCCAGGTCGGACTCCAGCGTGGCGCCTCCGTCCGTGTCCATGTAGGCGCGGGTGAAGCGGTGCGTCCGATTCCATTCGTTCATCGCGGCCGGGGTCACCTTGTCGGATAGAGCCAGTTGCAGTTCCATGAACCCGGCGCGGCTGTCCAGGCTGACCCTGTATCCGGCCAACTGGAAGTAGAAGACCGTGGACTTCTCCAAGGCCTTTTCCGAGGCCTCCAGCTTCATATCCTGGAGGATGGGCCGCAGCCTGGCGGGAGGCACTTCGGTCCACACGCCGGCGGCCAGCATGGAGATCTGCGCGTGCGCCTGGGTTGCCGTGAGGAGAGCCGCCGTGAAGAGAACGGTCGTGAAAAGGGTTGCCGCGGAGGCGGTGCGGAGCGTCATAACATCCACCTTATCAGCCCCACCGTCGCGCTCCGCCAAAGGACCTCAGAATGGTGGCGAAGGTGGGGGTCGAACCCACACGCACAGTGAAGTGCGCCAGATTTTGAGTCTGGTGCGTCTGCCAGTTCCGCCACTTCGCCACGGCTGACGGTATTATTCTAACACCACACCCGGCGCGTTCTCAGGTAGATTGGAAAGAGTGTCAACCCCAGCCCAGACGCCCCCGCCCGCCGCCGGGCCCAAACTCCCCCCGTCCAAACCGGTTGTGGCCTTCGGCTGGTTCGTGGCGTTTCTGGTGCTGCTTGCCGCCTACGCCAGCCAGCGCACCCGCGGCGGCTGGATCGACGAGCTGGGGCTGCAGAACCCGCCCTACATGCTGGCCCACTTCGGAAAGTTGACCTACTCCTCGTACATGGCCGGATGGTTCTTCAATCAGCCCGTCATCACCCACCCGCCCATCCACACCTTCCTCATCGGCACGCTGCTCCGCCTGGGCATGGGGATCTACTACGCCGAGGCCACTCCCACCGTTTTGCTGTTCCTGCTGGGGATTGTCTTCGTGGTGCGCAGCGCGTTTCCCGATGCGGTGAAGCTCGGCCTGCTGTTCTCGGTGGGGTACCTGGTGTCCGCGGGCAATGCCTTGCCGTGGACGGAATTATTCGGGACGCGTCCGGAGGGATCCATCCACGCCGCCTGGCTCTGCGGCTTGGTGCTGCTGGAATCCGGCCGGCTGGCGGGCTGGCACCGGCCCAGCCTGGCGGCCGGCGCCTGCTTCCTCACCTGGGCCTCGGGCCTGCACTACTACGCCGCCTTCGCATTCCTGGGCGTGGCCGTCTACGCCGTGTGGGCCGTCGCCAGCCTGGGCTGGAAACGGGCCAGGCCGCCCCTGGTTGCGCTGTGCCTGGGCGGATGCCTCTTCGGCATCCCCTATGCCGTGCTGTATCTGCTGCCGTATTGGAAGGATATTCAGGTGGCCATCGGCGTCACCCCGGGACAGGGCGTGCTGCGCGCCTCCATCCAGTGGCATGCCGCGGAGTACCGCGCCTGGGCGGCGTCCACGGACTATCTGTCGCTGGTGCGGCGGGCGATGGGCTGGCAGGTGCCGCTGCTGGTCTACTCGACCGCCATTCTCGCGGCTGTGCGCTGGACGCGGGGACTCGCGCTGGCAGCCCTGCCGCTCCAGTTGTTCCTCTACCTGTTCGCCTACCACAAGCTGAGCCAGTACCTGATCCACGAGGCAGCCCTGTTCGCCGCGGCCGTGGCGATCGGCGTTGCAGTGGTGGCGATGTGGGCGGCGGCACGGCTGCCCGCGGCGGCGAGGCCGTTCGCCCTCCCGCTGGTGGCAGTGGCTTTCGGCGTCTATCTGGCGGCCGGCAGCCCCATGCTCCAGGCCGCCCGCCTTTCCGTGGAACCGCGCATCCACGAAGCCGAAGTGGCCCGGGCCGCCTCGCGCGAGATCCTGGGCCCGGACGCCCGCGTGGGCGGCGATTCCGGCCAGTGGTACGCTTCCGGCGCCGCCCACTGGTACAACACCCAGGCCGACATCCAGATCGGGTTGCTATGGTACGACCGGCGCACCTACGCCTCCAACCTGGATGCCCTGGTGGACTGCCCCAACCGGTGCGTGGGCCCGGCCGGAGATTCCGTCACCGGCTGGTTCGCCGACGGCACCCTGCAGATGCGCGGTTTCTATCTGGGTGAGAGCAACGAGCAGCTTCAGTTCGTCCTGCTCAGCCTCGCCCCGCCCGCGCAACTGGTGGGATACGCCAGCCACGACGGCCAACTCTACCGCTTCCAGCAGGAGGCCGGCGGCAGTTACGAGGCGATCGCCGCCGTCTGTCCCGTCTCCGCCGAAAGCGGCCTGGAGGACTGGGGCTGGTCTCGGGACTGGCCCGGCACATTCTCCACCGTTCTGCGCATCTCCGAGACCTCGCCCGAAGCCCATCGCAAGCTGGTGGTGCTGGTGGCGCCGCGGGCCATCGCCGAGCCGGCCAGCTGGATGAGCCGCGCCTGCCGCACCGTCTCGCGGACTCCCGGAACCCTGCTGCTGGCGGACCGCAAAGGCATGGTGGATAAACTCCGCCGCACCGACCCGCCCATGCACTTCTACCGGAGTATCGACGAAGTGCCGGGCTATCGCGGGGTGGGCCTGCCGGAAGCGGCCATGCCGCCCCAGGGGACCGTCCGCCTGGACAACGTGATCGACGTCCCGTCAACCGAAGCCATAAACGGCGCCCGGCTGGACGCCGCCCCCGCGCGGCGCTTGACCACCTTGCCGCACATGGGCGGCTATTACGGGTCGATTCCGCTCCGTCACGCCGCCACCGTGGACGGCCCCTGCTGGGTGCAACTCCGCTTCCGCGTGCTGCGCGGCCGCGTGGGCTTCGCCGTGGCCACCGCCGGCCAGGCTTTCCTGGCGCACACGCCCGGCATCGCCGCCTCGCCCGATCCGCAGACCATCGCCCTGCGCGTGGCCAGCCTGCAAACCGCCTCGCAGATTCTAATCCTCAACCAGAGCGAGGTAGGCGCGCAGGTGGAGATTCTGGACGGCGCCATCCTGTTGGCCCACTGAGGGCGCAATGCCCGTAATCCGCCCGCAATCCCGCGGCCACCAGGTCCACTCCCTCACGATTGTGGCCCAGATGCGCGTTCAGAGCCGCTCCCGTGAGGGAGCGGTTGCACCGGCCTGGTGCGAGGCAACCGATGGCGTACGCATGGCTGGCTCGGCGGTTCGTCGTGGGTCAGAGTTCCTACGGACAGATCACGGGCGCAATACGCCTGGATTCTCCCCGGCTGCATTTGATAGACTGGAATTCTGTTGGGACGTCGTCTAACGGTAAGACTGCAGACTCTGGATCTGCGTATCGGGGTTCGAATCCCTGCGTCCCAGCCACTTCCTCGGTAGCGCACCGCCCAGGCCTCACCCATCCGGCATCCGCGCCGCGGGCCCTAGTGCGATTCCCCACTTGACCCCACCCATGCCATCTGAGAGAATACCTACGCAGTTGGAACAATAGGTTGTTTGGCCGCGCCTGGATCCTCCTAAGTAAGCCACGGAAGTTCGCTTTCCACGTGGGAACCCAAGAGCACGACGAACAAGTCATAGGAGAAGCTGTAGTGAAGGAAAAAGGTACCGTGAAGTGGTTCAATGCCGCCAAAGGCTATGGATTCATCCAGAGGGCGAGCGGCGACGATGTGTTCGTTCACTTTTCCGCGATCCAGTCATCCGGCTATCGGAGCCTGGACGAGGGCTCCGAGGTGGAGTTCGAGGTGAAGCAGGGGCCCAAGGGCCTGCAAGCCGAGAACGTCTTAAAGGTCTGACGCCGTTTACAATCCGACAACCAGGAGAGGGCCCGCTGGGGCCCTCTGTCTTCTTGCGCTCCCCGCGGCGGGATTCCGGCGGCCCGTTCGGAGTATACTGAACCCAGATGGCCCAGGCAGGACGCTTCCAACTTCGGCACGCGGCATTACTGCTGTTGTTGTGCCTGGTAGTCGCCGCCCAGTCCTCCGCTCTGGCGTCGCAAAGCGAACAGCACCAGGGTCACTGCTGCCCGCTGTGCCATGTCGGCCCCACCCTGTTCCTGCACACCGTGGCGACGGTCGCGCCGGCGCCGGTGTTCGTCGCGGTGTGTCTGGAATCCGCCCCGGAGATCCAGCCGATCCACGGCGTTGCGATCCCCACGCGCTCCTCCCGCGCGCCTCCAGCCGCCTCTCTCCATTCGTAGATTTTGCGGTTCAGCGGTGTAGCCCGCCGCCGTTCGCGCACGTATCCATACATAGGGAATTGAGAGAGGGAATCGTTCTATGCCGACCCCACTGTCGGGCATGCTGGTCCATTTTCAGCGCGGGAAAGCGTTTCTGCCGGGTGCGCTCCTGCTGGCGCTGATCGTTTCGCAATCCGCCTGCGGAGAGCTGAAAAAGGTGGAGGGCAAGTCCACCGCCGAGGCCCCCGCCACCCAGCCCGCCCTGTTCACCGTGCCCCCGGAACAGATGGCCCACTTGAAAGTGGTCCCGGTGGAAAGCCGCACCTGGCAGGTATCCGTCCACACCACCGGCACCGTGGATTGGGACGCCGACCATACCACCCAGGCCATCACCCAGGTGAACGGGCCCATCACGCGGATTCTGGTGGACACCGGCGCCACCGTCAAGGCGGGCGATCCGCTGCTCTACGTCTCCAGCCCCGACGTGGCCAACGCCATTTCCGCGTTCCGCAAGGCGCGCAACCGGGAAGTGCTGGCCAAGCGCATCGTGGACCGCATGCGCGACCTGCTGGCGCGCGGCGCTGTCGCCGGCAAGGATGTCGAGAGCGCCGAGGCCGATTACAACGACGCGATGACCGACGTCCAGACCAGCCTGCAGGCGCTGCGCATCTTCGGCATCACCCGCCAGGAGATCGACCAGGCCGAGCGCCAGGGCACCACCATCGGCACGGAGCTGGCCGTCCGCGCGCCTATCGCCGGCGTGGTGGTGCAGAAACTGGTCTCGCCCGGTATGCTGGTCCAGGCCGGCGCCACGGTCTGTTTCATGCTCAGCGACGTGTCCACCGTCTGGGTGCAGGGCCACATATTCGACCGCGACCTGCCGCTGGTGCGCACGGGCGATCCCGTCGAGGAGACCAACCCCGCCAGCGCCCGCACCTTTCGCGGCACCGTGAACTACGTCGGCGCCTTCGTGGACCCGGCCACGCGCACCACCCCGGTGCGCATCGTCACCCACAACGTCGACGGCCTGCTGAAGAAGGACATGTTCGTCGAGGCCGTGATCTCCACCTTCACGCATTCCACCGTGCTCGCCGTGCCGCTCACCGCGGTGCTGCGCGACGATAAGAACGAGCCCATCGTGTACGTGGAGGCGTCGCCGGGCAGGTTCGCCCAGCGGTCGGTGACCATCGGCACGCAGCAGGACGGCCTGGTCGCGGTTCCCACCGGCCTCGAGAAGAGCGAGCGCGTGCTCTCCGACGGCAGCCTCTTCCTGCAGTTCGCAACCAGTATCCAATAAGACGCAAACCACATGATCGCCAGGCTCGTATCCTTCGCACTCCGGCAGCCGTTTCTCATCGTGATCGCGGCGCTGGCCCTGATGGCCTGGGGCGCGTTCTCGTTCCTGAACCTGCCCATCGACGCCTACCCGGATCTCTCGCCGCCGCACGTCGAGCTGATCACCCAGTGGCCCGGCCACGCCTCCGAGGAGGTGGAGCGTCTGGTCACCATCCCCCTCGAAATCGAGCTGAACGGCATTCCCCGGCTGGACTCCCTGCGCTCCATTTCGCTCTACGGCCTCTCCTTCGTGGCCATGAATTTCGAATACGGCGCCGACCCCTACTTCGTCCGCGAGCAGACCTTCGAGCGCATGGCCAGCGCGCAGATGCCCGCCGGCATCACGCCCAGCCTGTCGCCGCTCTTCAGCCCCAGCGGCCTCATCTACCGCTACGTGCTGCAAAGCTCCGACCGCTCGCCGCAGGATCTCAAGGTACTCGAGGACTGGGTGCTGGAGCGCCACTACCGCTCCATTCAGGGCGTGGCCGACGATTCCGGCTTCGGCGGCACCACCATGCAATACCAGGTGCTGCTGGATCCCAACAAGCTGTTCGCCTATGGCGTCAGCGTGCCCCTGATCTTCCAGCAGCTCGGTAACAACAACGCCAATGCCGGCGGCGGCTTCTATACCCAGGGCGGCCAGTTCTACTACATCCGCGGGCTGGGGCTGGTGCGCAATACCGAGGACATCGGCAACATCATCGTCCAGGAGAAGAACGGCATCCCCGTCCGCGTCAAGGATCTGTCCGAAGTGAAAATCGGCTACGCGCCGCGGCTCGGCCAGTTCGGATACATGCACCAGAACGAAGCCGTCGAAGGCGTCATCCTGATGCGCGTGGGCGAGCAGGCGCAAGTCGTCCTCAAGCGCGTCGAGGCGATGACCAAAGAGCTCAACGAACACGTGCTGCCGCCGGACGTAAAAATCGTGCCCTACTACGACCGGCAAAGCCTGATCGCCGAAACCACCACCACCGTGGAGGATAACCTGCTGCGCGGCATGCTGCTGGTGCTGGTGATCCTGGGGCTGTTCCTGTTCAGCATCCGCACCGCGCTCATCGTGGCCGTCACCATTCCCTTCGCCCTGCTGTTCTCCTTCATCTGCCTCGACTGGCGCCACATCCCCGCCAACCTGCTCTCCATCGGCGCCATCGATTTCGGCATCATCGTGGACGGCTCGGTGGTTATGGTGGAGAACATCTTCCGCGAGTTGGCGGCCCGCAAGGACGAGCAGTACCACCTGGTCGGCGTGATCCGCGCCGCCGCGCACGACGTGGAGCGGCCCATCTTCTACGCCATCGCCGTCATCATCGCCGGCTACCTGCCCATCTACGTGTTGAGCGGCCCATCCGGCCGCCTCTTCCAGCCCATGGCCGATACCATGTCGTTCGCGCTGCTGGGCGCGCTGCTGTGCACCCTCACCGTACTGCCGGTTCTCTGCGCGTACTTCCTGCGCAAGCACGTACACGAGCCGCGCGTGTGGCTCTATGAAGCCATCCGCTCCGTCTATGGCCGGATGCTGGGCTGGTGCCTGCGCAACAGGTTCGTCACCGTGGCCGCCGTACTCGCGATCTTCGCCGGCTCCCTCATGTTGATCCCGTCCATCGGCGGCGAGTTCATGCCCCACCTCGACGAAGGCGCGCTGTGGGTGCGCGCCACCACGCCCTACACCATTTCCTTCGACGAGGCCTCCAAGCTGTCTCCGGAAATCCGCGAGATCCTGCTGCGCTTCCCCCAGGTCACCACCGTGGCCAACGAACTGGGCCGCCCCGACGATGGCACCGACCCCACCGGGTTCTACAACAACGAGTTCTACGTGGGCCTGAAGCCTTACAACGACCCCGCCTGGAAGGGCGCGATCCACAGCAAGCCGCTCCTCATCGAGGCGGTGCAGAAGAAGCTGTCCGCCTTCCCCGGCGTCATCTTCAATTACACCCAGCCCGCCGAGGACGCCGTGGACGAAGCCGAAACCGGGCTCAAAAGCGCGCTGGCCGTCAAAATCTTCGGCTCCGATCTCAACCTGCTGAACCAGAAGGCCACCGAGGTGAAAGACGTTCTCACCCACACGCCCGGCATCACCGAGATCACCGCCGTGCGCGAAACCGGCCAGCCCAGCCTGATCGTCACTCCCGACCGCGCCAAACTGGCCCGCTACGGATTGAACGTGAGCGACATCAACACCCTGATCGGCACCGCCATGGGCGGACAGGCCGCCACCCAGGTGATTCAGGGCGAGCGCCAGTTCGATCTCGTCGTGCGCATGCAGGAGCCTTTCCGCAGCGACGAGAACGCCATCCGCGCCCTGCTCGTCGCCACCCCCGACGGCCAGTACATGCCGCTCGGCCAGTTCTGCGATGTGAAGGTGGAGAGCGGCGCCTCGCTCATCTACCGCGAATCCAACTCGCGCTACATCGGCATCCAGTTCAGCGTCGAAGGCCGCGATCTGGCCAGCGCCGTGGCCGAGGCCCGCAAGCGGGTGGACGCCGCCGTCAAGCTCCCCATCGGCTACAAATTCGATTGGGGCGGCGAGTACAAGGAGTATCTGGCCTCGCAGGCGCAGATGAAACTCATCCTGCCCCTGACGGTGATTCTAATCCTGGCGATCCTGTTCGTGCTCTACGGCAACTTCAAGTTCCCGGTCATCATTTTCCTGAGCGTGCTGGTCACCGAACCGGTGGGCGGCCTGCTGGCGCTGCGGCTCACGCACACCAATTTCAGCGTGTCGTCGATGCTGGGATTCGTGGCGCTGATGGGCGTGGCCGTGCAAACCAGCGTCATTCTGTATTCGTTCATCAACAAGCTGCGTCTGGAAGGGAAGGACATCCCGACCGCGACGCTGGAGGCCTCGCTGCTGCGCCTTCGTCCCATCATGATGACCGCCCTGGTGGCCTGTTTCGGCCTCCTGCCGGCGGCCATGTCAACGGGCATCGGCAGCGATTCGCAGAAGCCTTTCGCCATCGTGATTGTCGCCGGGCTGGCCTCCCGGCTGCTGCTTTCCATTTTCCTTTCCCCGGTGCTCTATGCGCTGGTGGCGCGCGACGGCGACACATTACAGGTATGAGGTTGTCTATGCGAAGAACCTATTGGTGCGGATTGATCCTGGCGTCGATGGCGCCGTTCGCCGCGGCGCAAGCGCAGACGGCGCTCGACTGGCCGCAGGTGCGCGCCCGTTTCGCCGCCGCCAACCCGAATTTGCGGGCGGGCGAGCTCGACATCGACGAATCCAAGGCCGCCGAAATTACGGCCTACCTGCGGCCCAATCCCAACGCCTCCCTCAGCGTGGATCAGTTTCAGCCCTTCTCCTTCCAGCCCTACCGGCCGCTCTCGGCCGCGTTTCCGCTCGTCACCCTGAGCTATCTGCACGAGCGCGAGCACAAGCGCGAGTTGCGGCTGGAGAGCGCCCGGCAAGCCACCGCCATCACCCAATCCGGGCAGGCCGATCTCATTCGCACCCTGGTCTTCAGCCTGCGCAGCGCCTTCGTCCAGACCCTGCAGGCCAAGGCTGTGCTGGCACTGGCCAGGGACAACCTCGTGTACTTCGACAAGGAACTGGCCATCAGCCGCGACCGCTTCAAGGTGGGCGACATCGCCCAGGTGGATTTGAACCGCCTGGAGCTGCAGCGGGTGCAATACGAATCCGACTTCCAGACCGCGCAGGTAAACCTCCGCACCGCCAAGATTCAGTTGCTGCAACTGCTCAACGACCGGACCCAGGTGGACCGCTTCGACGTCACCGGCCCCTTCGACTTCGCCGAGGCCCTCCTGCCCTTGGACGGGTTCCGCGCCACGGCGCTGGACGCCCGGCCCGACCTGAAGGCCGCTGTCCAGGCCGTCGAAAAGGCCCGCACCGATCACCGTCTGGCCGTGGCCAACGGTTCCACCGATCCCACCTTCACCTTCGACGCCGGCCACAACCCGCCACTCAACGCCTACTTCGGCGTGGGCGTGCAGATCCCCTTGCGCATCTTCGACCGCAACCAGGGCGAGAAACTGCGTACGGAGCTGGACATCGCCCACGCCGAGAAACTCCAGCAAGCCGCCGAAGCGCAGGTCTACGGCGACGTCGATTCGGCCTACGCGACCCTGGAGAGCACGGTCGAACTGCTGAAGCCCTACAAGTCGAAATACCTCGAAATGGCCCGCTCCGTGCGCGACACCACCGAGTACAGCTACCAGCACGGCCAGGCCGCCCTGGTCGATTACCTCGATTCGCAGCGCGACTACCGCGCCACCTATGTCGCCTACCTCAACCTGGTGGGCGCCTACCTGTCCGCCGCCGCGCAGGTGAACCTGGCGGTGGGCCGCGATGTGATCCAGTGAGCCCTCGCAAAATAGTCCTTGACAGAATCTAGTTCGTGACACAAACTAGATTGCATGAAGGACAGCATTGCCGAACAGGGCGATTCCCCCGGCCGCCGCGCCGCCGCCTACTGGTTCAGCGACGGGCTTCCGGAGTGCATTTTCGGGGCCGCGTACCTGGTATGGGGAGTCCTGGGAATTGTCTGGCGTCTCGACCTCCTGGTCCACTGGGGCAGGCTCCCCATGCTGGCCGGTCTCCTGGGCTTTTCTCTCGTGCTGGGTTTCGACCGGAAGATCCTGGAATGGCTCAAGGTCCGCCTGACCTATCCGCGCACCGGATATGTCCGCCCACCCGCATACCCCGAGCCGCCCGGCGCCGTCCAGACGCTCATGGATGCGCCCCCGAGTGACGAGAACGTGACCAGCTTCCACCGCTTCACCGTGGTCGTGTTCTTCCAGGCGATGATCCTCGCCACCATGTCCCGCGAGTTCTGGACTGTGCCCGTCTGCATGACCATCGTCGCCGTGCTGGTGTACATCCTGAATCGCCGGGAGGCGCGGCAGTACCCCTGGTGGAGCGTGCTCCCCATCGCCCTGGCCGGATGGCTCTCACTCCTGGTGAGCCTGCCGCTGAAGATCCGCCCGCTCCTCCCCATCCTGATCGGCGGCGCGTGGCTGCTGTCGCGGGGAACCTGGACCCTGGTCCACTACTTGCGGGCGCATACCCGCCCCGCGGCTGTGGAGGCGCTCTCCCATGAGTGAACGCGCGCAGAACCCCGCCGCCGCGCAAGCAAAATCCCCCGGCCGCCGCGCCGCCGCCTACTGGTTCAGCGATGGGCTTCCGGAAGCCGTCTTCGGGCTGGCGTATCTCACCTGGGGCGTTCTGGGAATGGCCTGGTCTCTCCGCCTCGCGGGCCGCTGGAGCAGAACCGCCGGGGTAGCGGCCAGCCTGGCGTTCTTTCTCTTGTGGGCCTTCGACCGGAAGGCTCTCGATTGGCTCAAAGCCCGCCTGACCTATCCGCGGACCGGCTACGTTCGTCCGCCGGCGGAGCCGAAACCGCCGCTGCCCGGCGAGAACCTGTCGATCATGAACGCGCCGCCCTACGACGAGAATGTGACCTGGTTCCGGCTGGCCACGGTGTTCGTGTTCTGGCAGGTCCAGATGCTGGTCGACATGTTTCGGCAGCCGTGGGGCGTGCCCGTCCTCATGACCGCCGCGGCCGTGGTGGTGTACGTGCTCAGCCGGTCGGAGGCGCGGCCGTACTCCGGGTGGACCGTGTTGCCGATCGCCGTGGCGGGCGTGGCCTCTGCCTGGCTGCGAATGCCCGCCGATAGCCGGCTGTACCTCCCCATCCTGATCGGCGGCGCGTGGCTGCTGGCGCGGGGAACCTGGACGATGGTGCACTACTTGCGGGCGCATCCCCGCCCCGCGGCTGTGGAGGCGACATCCCATGAGTGAAGACACTCAGAATCCCGCAGCGGGGCAAGCGGATTCCGCCGGCCGCCGCGCCGCCGCGTATTGGTTCAGCGACGGACTCCCGGAGATCGTCCTCGGGCTGCCCTATCTCATTTGGGGCGCCGCTGGGTTGGCATGGAGCCTCGATATCGGGAGCTACCGGGCCTTCTTCGCCGTCACGATGGTGGCCATGTGCGGCTTCTTCGCGGTGTATTTCGGCGACCGGAAGATCCTCGATTTTCTCAAAGCGCGCGTGACCTATCCGCGCACCGGATATGTTCGCCCGCCGGCGATTCCGGAATCGCCCTCCGGAGGCGCGACCGGAACGGCGAACCCGAAACCCCGCGACAGGAACGTCACTCTTTTTCGCGACTCCGCATATACGTTCTTTGTGGCCTTCGCCATCGTTCTCTGGGCGGACGGACGGTGGGGGGTGCCCGTTGCGATGACCATTGCCACCGTGCTGATATATGTTCTCAGCCGCCACGAAGCGCGGCCATACTCCTGGTGGACGGTGTCGCCGATCGCCCTGGCGGGGTGGGCCACTGCCTGCCTGGATCTGCCGCCCAAAAGCCGCCAGTTCCTCCCGCTCCTGATCGGCGGCGCGTGGCTGCTGGCGCGGGGAACCTGGACGCTGATCCGCTATCTGCGGGCGCATCCCCGCCCCGCACCCCTGGAGCCGCTCTCCCATGAATGACCGCCTCCAGGACCTCGCCCAGATCGACCGCCTCATCCACGAGCCGGCGCGCCTCATGATTCTCAAGATCCTGGAAGGCGTCGAGGAAGCCGACTTCCTGTACCTGCTGCGCGAGGGCGGATTCACCCAGGGCAATCTCTCCGGCCATCTCGCCAGGCTGGAAGAGGCCGGCTACGTGGGCATCGAGAAGAAGTTCAAGGGCAAGTTCCCGCTCACGGTGTGCCGCCTGACTCCCAAAGGCCAGCGGGCGTTGGCCGGTTACTCCGAAACGCTGCTGGCCGCGCTGCGGCCGCCCGGGAAGTAGACTGCGCCCGGCAATCCTACCAGGGCAGCGGCTTGCCCATGTGCGTGTAGCTGCCATTCGGCGCGTCCTCGGCGAGCGCCAGCGCCACCGACGATTTGGCGCCGTCTACAATCTCCATCGGCGCCTCCGCGCCGCCCATGGCCGTCTTCACCCAGCCCGGATGCGCGCTGTTCACGCGGATGTTGGTGCCCTTCAGCGCGTCGGCGAGGTGGATGGTGAACGCGTTCAGCGCCGTCTTCGACGCATTGTAGGCCAGGTTCTTGGCATCGGCGATGGGCGAGCCCGGCTTGGCGTGCAGCGTCAGCGATCCCAGGACGCTGGATAAATTCACGATCCGTCCCGCCGCGCTGCGCCCCAGCAGCGGCAGCAGCGCCTGCGTCACCTCGATCACCGCGAAGAAGTTGGTATCGAAGGTGCGGCGCAGTTCGGCCTGCGTGACGCTCGCTGAGTTGTTGCCGCCGAATTGCTTCTCGGCGAAGATGCCCGCGTTGTTGATGAGGACATCCAGGCGCCCGAACTCCTCCTCTACGAAGCGCGCCGCGGCCTGAATGTCGGCCGAAGAAGTTACGTCCAGCTTCAACGGCACAGCCGCGATCCCTTCCGCCTGAAGCGTGCCGGCAGCCTCTTGTGCCTTGCCCTGATCCCGCGCGGCGACGATCACCGTGACGCCCTGCCGCCCGAGTTGGCGGGCCGTCTCCAGCCCGATGCCACGATTGGCCCCCGTGACCAGCGCGATCTTCTGTGTGGGGTTGCTCATGTTTCCTCGCCTTCTCAGAATACCGCGGCTGGCGTCGCGGCCTCAAAGCGCGGTATCGTGTGGTTATGGGGATGAGCGGTATGCCGGACCCACGTTACGATCAGGCCAAAAGATCCGTGCAAGCTCTCGGCCCTGCCGACCAGTTGCGCCTTATCGCCGAACTCGCTGAGCGCCTGAGTAGCGGCGTGGCGCGCCGGCCGTGCCGGAGTCTGCTGGAACTTCAGGGCTTAGGTAAGGATGTTTGGCAGGGCTTGGATGTGGATGAGTACTTGCGCCGGGAACGCTCGTCGTGGAATGGATAGAGGCGCTTCGCGGCTCGACCGTCGGCCCGGACACCGGGCCGCTCATTTACTACATCGAAGAACACCCGGCCTTTCTCGCCAAGGTTAAGCCGTTCTTCGAGGCAGCTCAGCGCAGCGAGTTTCGTATTGTCACTTCGTTTGTAACGCTCGTCGAGGTCCTGGTTCACCCACTTCGCGAAGGCCGGCCAGAGCTGGCTGACGAGTAGCGCAAGGTCCTAACCCAGTCGCCCGCCCTCACCGCGATTCCGCTCGATGAGGGCATCGCGGAAGTGGCCGCCGCGTTGCGCGCACGCCACAACATCCGAACCCCGGATGCCATCCAACTGGCCACAGCCATCCGCGCGGGCGCTTCCTGGTTTCTGACGAACGATGCCCAGTTGGCGAGCTTGCCCGAGATCCCGGTGCTGGTCTTGAAGCAGTTGCCTTGAGATCGGATGCGCAACCGCGCGGTACCGGGGCGTTTGAGTCCGGCAGGGCTGTCCGCTACCATTGTCGGCTGCATGAAAGCACCACGTCTGATCTTTGCCGACGGCCTCAGCACCTGCTGCCACGCAAAGGCACTGCTCGTGCGAAGCAGAGAGGGCGGGTTCGTTTCGCGGAACTGTCTCAAGTGCAAAAAGGCGTCGGTCCGTGTCAGGCTGACCGAGCTTCCCGACATCGATTGCGATTTCTGCGGTATCCGTCTGGGTCAGCTCATAAACGGCGAGGGAAATTACGCGTACAAGTGATGCATTTGCGGACAACCATGGGATCTTCCAGCGGTGTTGCCGCACTGGAGCGACTTGTTTCAATGGAGCGGCCTGGCGGCGCCTGGAGATCCTGGCTGGCACGGGTGATCAATCGAGGAGGTTGCCGGGCGCAGACCCCCAAAGGACGGAAAAAGGCCGGAGCGTTTCCGCCCCGGCCTCGATACCACTCGTCCTGCTGCTTCCTTACTTCGTGCGCGAGCTCTCCGACGAATCGCCGATCGCCGCCTGCGCCGCCGCCAACCTTGCGATCGGCACGCGGTACGGGGAGCACGAAACGTAATCCATGCCCACGCGGTAGCAGAACATCACCGAGCTCGGCTCGCCGCCGTGCTCGCCGCAGATGCCCACTTCCAGCTTCGGATTGGCGGCGCGGCCTTCCTCCACCGCAATCTTCACCAGCCGGCCCACGCCTTCCTGGTCCAGAACGGCAAACGGATCGTTATCGAAAATCTTGCGATCCTGGTAGTCCTTCTGGAACTTCGTGTAGTCGTCGCGCGAGAGACCCATGGTGGTCTGCGTCAGGTCGTTGGTGCCGAAGCTGAAGAACTGTGCTTCCTTCGCCACCTTGCCCGCCGTCAGCGCCGCCCGCGGAATCTCGATCATGGTGCCGACCATGTAATGCAGGTCCTTCATCCCGGCCTTGCCGAGCACTTCCTCGGCCACCTTCACCACGATCTCTTTCTGGTTTTCGAATTCCTTGACGCCGCCGATCAGCGGAATCATCACTTCCGGAATCACCTTCTTGCCCTTCTTGGTCACCTGCACCACGGCCTCGAATACGGCGCGCGCCTGCATTTCGGTGATCTCGGGATAGGTGATGCCCAAACGGCAGCCGCGATGGCCCAGCATGGGGTTGAACTCATGCAGCTCTTCCACGCGCTTCAGCAACGCGGGGATCACCGTCTTCAGGTTCTTCACTTCGGCGCCGAACCGCTTGTAGGTCTCCACCAGCTCGCGCTTCTTCTTGATGTCGGCGTAGGGCAGCACGGCCACATCGACCATCAGCTCTTCGCGCTTGGGCAGGAACTCGTGCAGCGGCGGATCCAGGGTGCGGATCACCACCGGGAAGCCGTCCATGGCTTCAAACAGGCCGGCGAAATCCCGGCGCTGGAACGGCAGCAGCTTGGCCAGCGCCTTGCGCCGCGTCTTCTCGTCGCGCGCCAGGATCATGGCCTGCATGTGCTCGATGCGGTCTTCGGCGAAGAACATGTGCTCGGTGCGGCACAGCCCGATGCCCTCGGCTCCGAACTTGCGAGCCGCCTTGGCGTCGCGCGGAATGTCGGCGTTGGCGCGAATTCCGAACTTGCCGCGGAACTCGTCGGCCCAGCTCATGAAGCTCGCCAGTACACCCGACTTCGGATCGGCATCCAGCGTGTTGGCTTTGCCCTCGAACACTTCGCCCGTCGAGCCGTCCAGCGACAGCCAGTCGCCTTCCTTCAGGACCACGGTCTTCGCGCCCACCGTCACGGTGACGGTCTTCTTATGCTCGTTCACGTCCACGGCTTCGGCGCCCGCCACGCAGGGCGTGCCCATGCCGCGGCACACCACCGCCGCGTGGCTGGTCATGCCGCCGCGCGAGGTCAGAATGCCCTTGGCCACTTCCATCCCGTGGATGTCGTCCGGCACCGTCTCCTTGCGAACCAGGATGACGGGCGCCTTCTGCGACGCCACCACCGCTTCGTCGGCCGTGAAAACCACCGTGCCCACCGCCGCGCCCGGAGACGCCGGCAGACCAACGGCCAGCTTGGTCAGCGACTTCTTCGAAGCCGGGTCCAGCACCGGGTGCAGCAACTGGTCGAGCTGCTGCGGATCCACGCGCATGATGGCTTCCTTCTTGTCGATCAGGCCTTCCACCACCATCTCCACCGCGATGCGAACCGCCGCCGGGCCGGTGCGCTTGCCGTTGCGTGTCTGCAACATGTAGAGCTTGCCGTCCTGGATGGTGTACTCGAAGTCCTGAATGTCGCGGTAGTGCTTCTCGAGCATGCTGGTGATCTCGCGAAGCTGCTTGTAAACCGCCGGGTTCCACTTGTCGAGTTCGGAAATCGGATGCGGGGTGCGCACGCCGCTCACCACGTCCTCGCCCTGCGCGTTCTCCAGGAACTCGCCGTAGAACACCTTCTCGCCGGTCGCCGGGTTGCGGGTGAAGCCCACGCCCGTGGCCGAGGTCACGCCCATGTTGCCGAATACCATGGCCTGCACGTTGACGGCAGTGCCCAGATCGTCGGGGATGGCGTTCATCTTGCGGTAGTACTTGGCGCGGTCGTTGAACCAGGAACGGAACACCGCGTCGCGCGCGCCCTGCAACTGCACCATGGCATCCTGCGGGAACGGCTTGCCGGTCTTCTTCTCCACCAGCTTCTTGTAACCGGCGATCACCTGCTGCAAATCCTCGGGCGTCAGCTCGGTATCCAGCTTGGCCTTGGCTTTCTTCTTCTGGCCGTCGAACACCTCGTCGAAATCGTGCTTCGGGATTTCCAGCACCACGTTGCCGTACATCTGGATGAAGCGGCGGTAGCAATCGTAGGCGAAACGCGCGTTCTGGCTCTTGGCTTCCAGCGCCTTCACGGTCTTGTCGTTCAGGCCCAGGTTGAGAATCGTGTCCATCATGCCCGGCATGGAGAACTTCGCTCCCGAGCGGACGCTAACCAACAGCGGGTTCTCGACGTCGCCCAGCTTCTGCCCCATGCGCTCTTCCAGAACCGCCAGCGCCTTCAGCATATCCTTGTGGATGTCTGCCGGCACGGCGTTGCCGTTCTCGAAGTAGATGTTGCAGACCTGGGTCGAAATGGTGAATCCAGGGGGCACTGGCAGTCCGGCCCGGCTCATTTCCGCCAGTCCGGCGCCCTTGCCGCCGAGAATATCTTTCATTTTTCCGTCACCGTCGGCCGTTCCGTTGCCGAACGAGTAGACATGTTTGCTCATTCTTTGCTCCTATGATGTAGTTACGATTTCCGAAAAGTCCGCAACCTTGGAGAACTCTCTCCGCAGTTCGAACAACAGTTGCAGGCGGTTCTGGCGAACCTCCTCGCGCGGTGCGTTCACCAGCACCTTGTCGAAAAACAAATCCACCTTGGGACGCAGCCGCGAAATTACGTTTTCGATCGGCTGTCCCGCGATGCTTTGGTACTCCCGATACAACTCCTTCTCCGGCTCCTCTTCGAGCAGGCTCTCGACGATGCCGGCGCCGCCCTCGAACCGGGCCTGTTCCAGGATGTTCCGGATACGTTTGAAACTGGCCGCCAGCGGCTCGAAATCGGGCGATTGCCGCAGGCCCTGAATGCGCCTGAGGCGCGCGTCCAGGTCCGCCAGGTTGCTCCATCCCGCTGCCATGGCCGCGTTCACTTCGTCGTACTGGAAGCCGCGCGCGTCCTTGAAATAGAACTTCACGCGCTCCTGGAAAAACGCGATCAGCTCGGCGTTGCCCTCCAGAAGATCCGGCAGCGGCAGATCCATCCCGCCCTCCACCAGAATCTTCACCACGCCCTGCGCCGCCCGCCGTAAGGCGAACGGATCGCGCGACCCGGTGGGGACCAGGCCCACGCGGAAGCAGCCCCGCAGCGTATCCAGCTTGTCCGCCAGCGCCACGATCCGTCCGGTGGCGTTGCGCGGAATGGAATCCTCCATGCTCACCGGCTTGTAATGGTCGTAGATCGCCTGCCAGACCTCGGCGCGCTCGCCCTGCGCCCGCGCGTACAAGCCGCCCACCACACCCTGCAACTCCGGGAACTCACCCACCAGTTCGGTGGTCAGATCGCATTTGCACAGGTCCGCCGCGCGCGCCGAGGCGGCCTTGCCGCCCAGATCCTTCACCAGCGCCTTCATCCGCCTGGCCTTGTCGCGGTAGCTTCCCAGCTTGGCCTGAAACGTCACCGCGCCCAGATCCTTCCGCCGGTCCACCAGCTTTTTCTTCTGATCGGAGTCCCAGAAGAACCGCGCGTCGGTGAAGCGCGCCCGCAACACCCGCTCGTTGCCGCGCCGCACGAAACCCTCGGGGTCCGCGCCGATGTTCATCACGGCGAAGAACCGCGGCAGTAGCTTGCCATCGGCATCTTCCACGGAGAAGTAGCGCTGATGATGGCGCATCACCGTGACCAGCACTTCCGCCGGCAGCTCCAGAAACGCCGGATCGAACCCGCCCTCAATGGCGGTGGGGTACTCGGTCAGATACACCAGCGTTTCCAGCAGTTCGGCGTCCACCTTCGCGCCCGACAGCCCCTCGACGATCCGCGCCCGCCGCTCGTCCGCCGAGAGAATCACGCAATTCTCGCGCAGCCGTTGCTCATAATCCGCGCAGGTCACCGGCACCTGGGCCGCCCCCAGCCGCCGGTGCCCGCAGGACACGTTGCCCGAGCGCACGCCGCCGATTTCGAACGGCACCACATCCTCGCCCAGCAGCGCCACCAGCCAGCGGATCGGGCGGATGAACCGCGGCCCGCCCTTGCCGGTCCAGTACATCGTCTTGGGGAAGTAAATGCCCAGCACGATTCCGGCCAGCGCCTCGGCCAGGATGTCCCGCGTCGCCCGCCCCGTCACCTGCTTGTGGAAGACGTAGTATTCGCCCTTGGGCGTGGCCTCGACCGTCAGCCCGGCCGGCGTCGTCCCCTGCCGGCGCGCGAAGCCCTCGACGGCCTGCGGCGGCGCGCTCTTCGCCGGACCCTGCACCCGCTCCACGCTATCCGCCTGCCGCTCCGGCAGCCCCGAGGCGCGCAGCACCAGGCGCCGCGGCGTGGCGTCCACCTGCACGGTTTCGTGCGGAACCCCGAGTTTGACGAACTGCGCCCGCAAATCCTCGAGCGCGTTCCGGATCATCCAGTCGGGGACTTCCTCGGTACCGATTTCCAGCAGGAAGGGCAGGCTCATTCGGCCACCTCCGCCGCGGGCGCAACCCGCGACTGATCGGCCCAGGCCTGCGCCACCCCCACCGCCATCTTGCGCACCCTCTGAATCACACCCACTCTTTCGGTGACGCTGATGGCGCCGCGCGCATCCAGCGTATTAAACAGGTTGGAGCATTTCAGCACGTGGTCGTAAGTAGGTAGCAGCGGGAACCGCTTTTTATCGGGAGATTTCGGGTTGTACGCCGCCAGCAGGCGCGTGGCCTCGCCCTCGTGCAGATCGAAGAGCTTCCACAGCGTCCTGATGTCGGCCATTTCGAAGTTGTACACCGAGTACTGCAACTCGTCGCGGTAGCGCACGTCGCCATAGGAAAAGCCCTTGGCCCATTCGATCTCGTACACGCTGTCGCGCACCTGCAGGAACGCCGTCAGCCGCTCCAGGCCGTAGGTCAGCTCGGCCGGGACCGCGTCCAGATCGATGCCGCCGCACTGCTGGAAATAGGTGAACTGCGAAATCTCCAGCCCGTCCAGCATCACCTGCCAGCCGATGCCCCAGGCGCCCAGCGTGGGCGCTTCCCAGTTGTCTTCCTCGAACTTGATGTCGTGCTGCTTGAGGTCGATGCCGATCGCTTCCAGGCTGCCCAGGTATTGCTCGATGATGTCGGCAGGCGACGGCTTCAGAATCACCTGGAACTGGGAATGTTTGAAGAGACGGTTGGGATTGTCGCCGTACCGCCCGTCGGCCGGCCGCCGGCTGGGCTGCACGTAGGCCACGCGGTAGGGCTCCGGCCCCAGCACGCGCAGGAACGTTTCCGGACACATGGTGCCCGCGCCCACTTCCACGTCATAGGGCTCCTGGATGATGCATCCCCGTTCGGCCCAGTATTGTTTCAGTTTGAAGATGATGTCTTGAAAGGATTCCATGCCGCCATCACTCGGCTTCCAACTGGGAAACCGTAACCAACTTCCGTTCCACATGCGCCTCGATCTGCTGCACCAGAAACCGCCGCAGATCGGCGGCCTTCGGCTGCGTCCAACCGGCCGCCCCCACCTGTGCCACCGGCAACCGCGCAATCTCCCGCGCCATGGCCCGCGATTCCGCGCTCAACTCCCACGCCCCCGCCGTCCGGCGGCACGCGCCGCACATCAGGCCTGGCCGCCCCCGGCTGAAATAGGCCCGCTCCGGAGCCTCCGGTTCGTCCAGCAGGCTCCCGCATTCCAGGCAGACATCCAGTTCCGGGAGCCACCCCGACAGCCGCGCCGCCCAATAGGAAAAGTACGTGACCGCGCGCCACGGCCCGGCCGCCCGATCGTTCCGCAAAGCCTCCAGAACGGCCAGCAGCAGCCGGAAAAACTTCTCGCCCGCCTCCGCGGAGGGCAGCAACTCGCCGGAAACCTCCGCCAAAAAGTCCAGTGCCACGCTCGCCCGGTAATCGGAAGCCAGTCCGAATTGGGATTGGATCAATTCGCAGGAATCCAGGTTAACCAGTTCGCGCGTTTCACTCTGGAAATACGCCATCCGCACGTGCGATAACCGCTCCAGCCCAGCGCCGAAAGCGCTCTTCGGACGCCGCGCCCGCTTGGCCACGCCCCGTAACATACCCTGATCCCGCGTGAAGAAGCTAACGACAAGGTCGGCCTCCTTCAGCGGATAGGTACGGAGAACAAGACTCTCACTGACACGCGCTGGCACACGTGGAAATTTCAGGGTAACACAGTTGATTTGGCGGGTTCCCGAGCGGGGGTGGGGAATGGGTATCATCTACACATGGGCACGGACCGCTCCCCGGCACGTTTTGGCGAACTCACGGTGAAAGGCTTCCGGCGCCTGCTGGATGTGCGACTGGCCTTGCGCCCGCTTTCGGTGATGATCGGGGCCAACGGGACGGGGAAGACGTCCGGGTTTGGCGGATGTGCTCACCCATGGCAGGGCCGAAGAATTGGGTTTCGAAATTGCCAACGAAAGCACGTGTGACGATCCCCTCAAGTACTCGCTCCGGCTTCGGCCGCATGGGCTGGGCTACGAGATCGCCGAGGAGACGCTCGGCGGCCACCCCCTGGGTGTGCTGGCTCATGTCCTGTCGTTCGGACGCGACATCTCGTACCTCGACCCTGAGAAACTCGGTATGGTGCGCCCAACCTGGGAACACAATCCACTTGAGACGTCGTTGGCTCAGATCCCGAAGATGTTCCAAGATACTGAGGATTTTCGGCGGCGGCTTGCCTCCTCGACCTTCTCTCACGTCCTCAATGTCGATCCCCGATCCCCGGTCCGCTTGCCCGAGCCGATGGCGCCCGCCGAACTGCCGGGACGGAACGGCGAGGACCTGGTCTCGTGCCTATTCAACCTGCGCGAGACCAACCGGGACCGCTTCGAAGCGATTGGAGACTCGCTTCGCGCGGCGTTCCCAAAATTCGAACGCCTGGATTTTCCGCCGGTGGCGGCCGGCACCCTGGCTCTGGCCTGGCGCGAAAAGGGATTTTCCAAGCCGCTGTACTCCCACCAGCTCTCCGAAGGCACGCCAACGACAAGTTCCATCCCCACGCGGCGCAGCACGATTTCGAAGCGTGGCTGCTTCCCTTCTGGGCGGACATCCAGCGGCTGGCGGACAGCAATCGAGCCGCGCCGGGCGGCAAGCCGGAAGTTGCCGCAGGTCATACTCGAAGCCGCGTGACGCGGCCCGAATCCTCCACGGCAAGGACCTCGCCGTGGCGGCCAGCCAATGTCCCGAGCTGAAGGCGTTCCTCAATACCATCCTGACGCTGAGCGGTGCCGAACCGCTGTAGGGCAATTCCGGGGCCACTGTCCCCTCTACAGGTCCCCAGGCGCCAGCCCAGTCTTTTTCGCGATCTGCTCGATCAGGCCTTGACCGATCTCCAGCGGCTCATGCCACCGAAAAGACCTTGGCGAACGGCTCGGGGACCTCCTCGCCGTGGTCGATGCAATCGGCGGCAACGCGCAGGGCCAGCGCCCGGACGGAGGAAATCGCCGATTCGCGGGTGTCGCCATATGCCATCACCCCGGGCATCGACTCGATGTCGGCCCACCAGCGGCCGTCCTCTTCCCGGCCGACCGTGATTGGAATGGACTCTACCGTAATGCTCTCCATCGATCCCTCGTCTACATTATAGTTGCCGCCCCCGCCCAGGGTGTACCATATCCCCATGCTCCGAGTTCTTCCACTCCTCCTCGGCTGCCTGGCCGTAGCCGCGGCCGCCGACCTTCCTACGCGCAAGTACCTGAACCTGGCGGCGATCAAGACCATGGCCGCCGCCGCCGAGCGGGAAGCCCAGAATCGCAACGTGCAGGTGACCATCTGCATCATGGACGAGAGCGCCAACCTCCTCTTCCTGCAGAAGGCCGACAAGGCCGGCCTGAACACCATCGAGTTCGCTCAGCGCAAGGCGCGCCACGCCGCGCTCTACGGCCGCCCGTCGAAGGCTGCCGCCGACCAGCTCAAGAGCGGCGATCTGAGCGTGCTCGCTTTCCCGGACGCCTTCCCCAACCAGGGAGGCGTGCCGATCATCGTGGACGGCCAGACCATCGGCGCTATCGCCTGTAGCGGCGCGGCATCGGAAGTGGACGAAGGCATCGCCCAGGCCGCCATCGACGCGCTGCTGAAGAAGTAGGCAAGGTCTTCAGGACGGCGGCACCACCGGGCTCTCCTACACCGCTCCTGAGCCGGGGAGCCTGCGGTTGCTCGGGCCGGGCCGTTGAGAAGCGGTAGCGGCGCGCGGAAGATGGGGCCGAAGACCTGCAAACCGGCCGCCGAAGCCGCGGAAACCACGCGATCGCAGCCAGATGCCGGCGTGGATCAGGACGGCCGCCAGGATCGACAGCGCAAAGTCGGCCGCCGGTCCGTCCAGGGCCATCCAGGAGGCTCGCGGCGGGATGTGCGGAATCGGGTCGAGCGACACCCGCCCGCCGTGAAACGCGGTCAGGCCGCCGGCGCGCCGGCTATTCGTACCTTAGCGCGTCGATGGGATTCAGCCGCGCCGCCTTCAGCGCCGGCCACAGGCCGAAGAACAGGCCCACGCTGGTGGCCACCGTGAACCCGGCAATCACGCTCCATAGCGGCACCGTCGAAGGCAGGCTGGGCACGATCGTGCGAATCGCCACGCTCAAAAGCCATCCAATAAGGATACCGATCACGCCCCCGGACGCCGTCAGCGTCATGGCCTCCAGCAGGAACTGCCAGACGATGTCGCTGCGCCGCGCCCCAATGGCCTTGCGCACGCCAATCTCCCGCGTCCGCTCCGTCACCGATACCAGCATGATGTTCATCACCCCGATGCCCCCCACCAGCAGGCCGATCGACGACACCACCACCATCACCAGCCCCACCGTGTCGATGATCTGGCGGAACTGGTTGATCACGCTCTCCGCGCTGGAGATGCCGAAGTTGTCCGGGTCCGAGGGCTTCACGTGGCGGCGCCGGCGCAGAATCTCGGTCACCTCGTCGCGGACCTGATCCATCCGCCCGGCAACGGCCAGCGCCATGATGAAGTTGTCCCTGGCCTCCGGGTAGGCCCTCTGGAAGGCGTGATACGGCATCAGGATGGCCTTATCGTTCTGATCGTCGCCCAGAAACGACTTGAACTTGGTGAGCGTGCCGATGATCTCCAGGCTGTGCCCGTCCACCAGAATGGTCTTGCCCACCGGGTCTTCGTGCGCGAAGAACCGCTCCTGCACGCTGTGCCCGATGACCGCCACGTCGCGGCGGTGCTCGTCCTCCGCCTCGGTGAAGAAGCGGCCCAGGGCCATGGTGGCGTTGATGAGCCGCAAGTGGTCCGCGGTCACTCCCACGAAGAGCGCGTCGGGCATGTCCCGTCCCTTGTAGCGGGCCGTGACCGGGGGCAAACCCGTGTCGCTCATCTCGCGGAACAGCTCCAGGGAGACCAGCTCGGTCGAGGGCGACTGCTCCCGGATCGCCATGCCATCGTCGTA
>Ga0265323_10000346_pt1 | contig 26578 bp, 17 predicted proteins | sample 41225metaG_FD_193580 | JGI IMG/M metagenome (GOLD analysis project Ga0265323, IMG submission 193580) | Rhizosphere microbial communities from Carex aquatilis grown in University of Washington, Seatle, WA, United States - 4-12-25 metaG | ecosystem: Host-associated > Plants > Roots > Rhizosphere...
CAGCCAGGACATCGGGTTGCACCGGATGCTCTCGCAACTCCGGCCCCAAACCCGCTCGTACTCGGCGTTCACATACGGCGGTTCGCCGCCGGTGAGAGGCATCATCCACACCACTTCGTGCATGTTCTCCGCCAACTGGCGGAACCTCTCCTCGCTGCTGCGCAAGGCCTGCTCGGCCCGCTTGCGTTCGGTGATGTCGCGGGCGATGCCCACCAGCGCGACCCGCGCCCCCCGCTCGTCGTACACCTCGGAGGTGACTAGCGCGACCGGAAACTCGCGCCCGTCTTTGGCCCGGTTCCAGAGCTCGCCGTGCCACCCGCCCGCCAGCGTGGCCGGCAGAATCGCCTCCTGCACATCCGGGGATGTGCGCCGGGAGCGAACCATGTCGACAGGCCGCCCGATCAGTTCGTCTTCCTCATAGCCGTAGGTCCGGAGGAACGCCTGGTTGGCATACAAAATGCGGTTGCCGGTGTCGGTGATACTGACGCACTCCCCGGCGCTCTCCACCGCCTGGGCCAGCATACGGCGGCGTTCCTCGCTGGCGCGGAGCGCCTCCTCGGTCCGCTTGCGCCCGGTGATGTCCTCGATGTGGACCACCAGAGTTTCCGGGCGGCCGCCGGAGTCCCGCACCAGCGACACCCTCACACGCACGTGCACCACGCTGCCGCTGCGGTGCAGGTGGCGCATTTCGTCTTCCATGGCTCCGTCCGGGCCGGTCCACAACCGTTCCCTCTTCCGCAGGGCGGGCTCCAGATCGTCGGGGTGGGTCAACTCCATCCAGGACTTGCCAGTCAGTTCCTGTCTGGAGTATCCCAGCATGCGGCAAAACGCCGTGTTGGTCTGGAGGATGCGTCCGTCTACCCCGGCCACGCAGATCCCCACCGGCGCCTGCTCGAAGACGTCCTGGAATCGCTTCTCGCTTTCCAGGAGCTTTTCCGCCGCCACCCTGCGCTGGGTGATGTCTTCGACGTGGACCACCGAGTACAGCCGGGTGTCGCCGGCGTGGCGGATCAGGGAAACCTTGACGCGCACCCACACCACCTCGCCGTTGCGGCGCAGGCAGCGTTTCTCAGCCTCCGAACTCTGGCCCGGCTCCCACCGCATATTCTGCACGCGCCCGATGGCGGTTTCCCGGTCGTCCGGGTGGGTCAACTCGAGCCACGTTCTGGCGGTCAGTTCTTCCCTGGAATACCCCAGCATGCGGCACAGCGCGGCATTCGCCTGCACGATGCGGCCGTCCGGGGCGGCCACGTAGATGCCGAAGGGCGCCTGCTCGAAGACATCCTCGAATCGCTCCTCGCTCTCCCGCAGCATCCGCTCGCTGCGCAAACGCTCGCGGATGTCGCGGACAATGGTGGAGGCGCCCACCACCTCCCCGGCTGGATTCCGGATCGGGGAAATGGAGAGCGAGACGTCGATCGGGCACCCGTCCTTCCCCTGGGCGACCGTCTCGAAAGGACTGAGGGCGCGACCCGTCCGAATCACCCCGAGGTGCTCGGCCACTCTTCCGGCGCGGCCGGGGATAGCCAGGATGGCCGCGTTCCTGCCAATGATTTCCTGGCTCGAATACCCCATCAGTTGCTCGGCGCCGCGGTTCCAACTGACGATGGTGCCATCCAGCGCCGTCGAGTGAATCGCGTCGCAGGAAGATTCCACGATCGAGGCCAGTTGGGCCCGCGCCCGCTCGGCCTCCTGCCTCTCGGAGATGTCGCGCATGATGGCGGAAATGGCCACCACGCGGCCTTCCGCGTCCCGGATGGGGCAGGCCGAAACGCCCACCGGGACGCGCCGGCCGTCCCGCCGCATGCCCAGGCCCTCGTAGTGCAAGGCGGACTCGCCCTGCAACACCTTCTCGATGCGAGGCCGCAGAAGGGAGAGCCGCTCGGGCGCCACCAGCATGGAGACGTTCTTCCCGACCGTCTCTCCGGCGGCGTAGCCGAAAACCTCCTCCGCGCCGCGGTTCCAGGTGAGAATCACGCCCTCCGGCGTGCAGGCGAAGATGGCATCCCCGGCGCTTTCCACCACCGCCCGGAGCAACCGCTGCGCGTCCGCCGCCGCCCGCCGCCCGGTCACGTCCCGCTTGATGGCGATGTAGCCGGAGGCTTCGCCATCGGCGTGCGCTACCGGAGCGATGCGCATCTCCTCCTCATAGAGGGTGCCGTCTTTGCGCCGGTTGATGAGTTCGCCCTGCCAGACCTGGCCGCCACCGATGGTGTTCCACAGATTCTCGTAGAACGCCGCCGGCTGGCAGCCCGAGTTGAGAATGCGCGCGGGCTGCCACACGGCTTCCTCGCTGGTGTACCCGGTCATGGCGGTGAAGGCGGCGTTGACGTATTGGATCGTGCCCTCGGTGTCGGTGATGACGATGCCATCGGCGGACTGTTCCACGGCTGCGACCAAGCCGGTCCGGTCGATGCTGTCACTCTCCCGCCACACGGATCACCCCGATCGAGGCCAGGGGTTGTCACGGAATAACCGGCCACGCGCAGACCTCCGCCCCCTCACGGTCTCGGTTCGGAGCGGTTGGCACGGTTGTTTCGGAACGGGCCCTAAGACCTCATGTTACGTATCGGCCGATTCGGGAAATTCCTGGGGTCGGACAGGCGCGCCCTACCGGGCTTTCTTCGAGGCGAACTGCCAGGCGTGTTCCACGATGGTCCGCAGGCTGGTGTATTGCGGCTTCCAGCCCAGCGTGCAGCGCAGTTTCTCGGGCGATGCCACCAGGCGGGGTGGGTCGCCTTCGCGGCGCGGGCCGATGGTGTGGGGCACCTTCCGGCCGGTCACTTCCTCCACCACGCGCAGCATCTCCAGGACGCTGTGGCCGGCGCCGGTGCCGACGTTGAACTGCTGGCTGGCGCCGCCGCCGAGCAGGTGGTCGAGGGCCAGGATGTGGGCCTGCGCCAGATCGTCGACGTGGATGTAGTCGCGGATGCAGGTGCCGTCGGCGGTGTCGTAATCGTCGCCGAAAATGGTGACCGGCTGGCCGGTCAGCACGGCGCGCAGCAGCAGGGGGATGAGGTGGGTTTCCGGCTCGTGCTCCTCGCCCAGGCGCCCTTCCGGATCGCCGCCGGAGGCGTTGAAATAGCGCAGGCAGACGCTGGTGAGATGGTGAATCTCGTCGAACCAGCGCAAAAGCGTCTCCACCATCACCTTCGATTCGCCGTAGGGGTTCACGGCGTGGATCGGCTCGGTTTCCGCGATCGGCGACACCAGCGGGTTGCCGTAAACCGCCGCCGTGGAGGAGAAGACGATGTGCGGGACGTGGGCTTCCGTCATGGCCCGCAGCAGGGACAGCGATCCGGCCACGTTGTTGGTGAAGTAGCGGCCCGGCTCGCGCATGGATTCGCCCACGGCGATGAAGGCCGCGAAGTGGATGACGGCTTCGGTGCGCCGCTGGCGCATCAGTTCCACCAGGGCGGCGGTTTCGGCGATGTCGAAAACGGCCAGCCGGTGGGCGGGAACGTTGTGCCGGTAGCCCTTGGAGAGATTGTCCACCACCGTCACGTCATGGCCCTGGGCGAGAAGCAGGCGGACGGTATGCGAGCCGATGTAGCCGGCGCCGCCGGTAACTAGGATTCGTCTGGGAGTCACAGTATAAGATCCGTAAGACCCGATTGTAGTACGGCGACAGGCGGCGGGTGGGATCGGGCCTTCCGGGGACGGCGGCCGCGGCTCGGATCGAGCCGGATCGGAGCCGTAACCGCGAGGGAGCGGACTTGGCGGCTGCCGGCTTAGGAGCGGATTCCGGGAGTGATCCTCCTCCGCGTGGGCGTTTGCTACCATGGGCCAATGAGCGGCAGCCGCGGGGACTGTACCATCCCGTCCGTGATTCGCGAGGACGCCGAATGGGTGTGCGCAAAGTTGTCGCCGCGCCTCGCGGCGTTGAACGGCACCACCCTGCTGGTGACCGGCGCCAGCGGGTTCCTTTGCAGCTACTTCCTGGAAACCGTGGCGGCGTTCAACCGGACGGCCAGTCCGGGGTGCCGCGTGCTGGCGCTGGACAACTTCCAGACCGGCCTGCCCGAACGGCTGGATTGGGTGGCCGGGCGCAGCGACATCGAATTGCGCCAGTGCGACGTTTCCAAGGGCTTCGAGCCCGGCGAGCGGGTGGATTGGATCATCCACGGCGCGGGCATTGCCTCGCCGCCCTTCTACCGGCGCTACCCGCTGGAGACCATCGACGTCAACGTGAACGGCGCCCGCCACATGCTGGATTTGCTGCGGCGCGGCGGAAGCGGCATGCTCCTGCTGAGCAGCAGCGAGATCTACGGCGATCCCGACCCCGAACACATCCCCACCGCCGAGGACTACCGCGGTTTCGTCTCCTGCACGGGCCCGCGCGCCTGCTACGACGAATCCAAGCGCCTGGGCGAGACCCTGGCCATGACCTACCACCGGCTCTACCAGGCTCCCGTGAAGATCATCCGGCCGTTCAACGTCTACGGGCCGGGGCAGCGGCTGGACGATGGGCGCATCATCCCCTCGCTGGTCAGCGCCGCGGTTCGCCGCGAGCCCATCGTGCTCTACAGCGACGGCCGCGCCACGCGCAGCTTCTGCTATATCCGCGATGCCATCCGCGGCATGCTCCTGGTGCTGCTGTCGGAGGCGGCCGGCGAGGCCTTCAACGTGGGCAACGACGAGGAGATTTCGGTGGGCGATCTGGCGCGCTTCGTCTCGGCGATGGACGGGGCGCCGGAGTTGCCGCTGCGTTTCGAGATCAGCCAGGAGGCCGACTATCTGCGGGACAACCCCCAGCGCCGCTGCCCGATCCTGACCAAGCTCAAGGGCCTGGGCGGCTGGCGGCCCGAAATGATGGTGCGCGAAGGCCTGGCGCGGACGGTGCGGGCCTACCGCGAAACCGCCGCCGGGCGGGAATAGCGCCCATGGAACGAACTCCCACAGCCGGCATGAGCGCGATTCGCGCGGGGGAATACGCCGCGCACTTCGCCCAGGCCAGGCACCTGTTCCTGGCCGGCGATCTGCGGCTGCCCAATCCCCACCCGTTCTTCCGCGACCCCCGGGTGGAGATCATCGCGTGCAAATACGACGCCGGCGATGGCGGCCGGTATCACTGGCATGCCCTGGTCACGGAGTACGAGTTTGTTCTGGAAGGCTCGGTATCCTACATGGAAGCCGCCACGGGAGCGCTCCACCGGTACGAAGCCGGGGATCTGACGCTGATCCCCGCCGGCGTGTGCGTCCGCCGCATCGTGGACCAGCCGTGCCGCACGCTGGCGCTCAAGATCCCCTCCAGCGCCGAGAAGATCCACTGCCGGGAATGCAGGCGGAAGTGTCCGAGCCGGCAGGAGCCCTACGGAGTAACCCCATGATCGTGACAGTGGTGGGAACCGGATACGTCGGCCTGGTGACGGGCGCCTGCCTGGCATCCCGCGGCCACGAGGTGCGCCTGGTGGACGTCTCCCCGGAACGGGTGGCACAGATTGGCACGGGGAAGGCTCCGTTTTACGAGCCGGGCCTGGAGGAGTTGCTGCGCGAGGGCCTGGCGGCGGGCCGCTTATCGGCCACCTGCGATCTGGCCGCGGCCATGCAGGGCAGCCAGCTTTCGCTGATCGCCGTCGGCACGCCGGCCAAGGGCGATGGCGAGGACCCGGACTTGTCGTACCTGGAAACGGCGGCGCGCCAGATCGGCGCCCGGTTGCGCCATGCGGCACCCTATCACGTGGTGGCGGTGAAGAGCACGGTGATTCCCGGCACCACCCGCGCCCTGGTGGGGAAGTGCGTGGAACGCGCTTCGGGCCTGCTGCTGGGAGAGTTCGGGCTGGCGATGAACCCGGAGTTTCTGCGCGAGGGCTCGGCGGTCGAGGACTTCGGCGATCCCGACCGCATCGTCATCGGCCAGGCCGACAACGCTTCCGGCGACGTGGTGGAAGCGCTCTACAGCGCTTTCGAGTGCGAGAAGCCGCGCGTCGAGCTGGAAGAGGCGGAGTTGATCAAGTACGCCTCCAACGGGCTGTTGAGCGTGCTGGTTTCCTACAGCAACGAACTGGCGGCGCTGTGCGAGGCCACTCCGGGCGCCGATGTCGAAACGGTCATGCAGGGGCTGCACCTGGACCGCCGGCTGTCGCCGCGGGTGGACGGGCGGCGCCTGCGGCCGGAGATCCTCGGCTACCTGCGCGCGGGCATCGGATACGGGGGAAGCTGCCTTCCGAAGGACGTGAGCGCGCTGCGGGTGTACGCCAGGCGCGTGGGCGTGGCGACGCCGGTGCTGGACGGCGCCGCGGCGGTCAACGCCGGCCGGCCGGTACAGGTGGTGGCGATGGCGGGCGACGCGCTGGATGGCCTGGCGGGCAGGACCGTGGCGCTTTTGGGCGTGGCGTTCAAGGCCGGCACCGACGATCTGCGCAGTTCGCCCGCGCTGGCCATCTGGCGGGCGCTTGAGCAGGCCGGGGCCTGCGTGCGGGCTTACGATCCGCTGGTTTCGCAGGCGGCCGCGGCCGCCGCCGGGCTGAGCGGCCCCTGCACGGACAAGCTGGAGGAAGCCGTCGCGGGCGCCGACGCGGCGCTCATCACTATGGCGGAGCCGGCATTCCGCGCCGCCGATTGGGCGAGCCTGGCGGCGTCGATGCGGCAGCCGGTGGTGATCGACGGGCGGAACATTCTGCGGGGCGTGAGCCTGCCCGAGGCGGTCCGATACTATCCCATTGGAAGAGGCGCCCCGCGGCGCACCTAGATGAACGCGGATGAATGCAGATAAGAGACCAGGAGGCCGTGGCGCAACCCGGTTTTTGTGCGCATCGCACAAATTTCGAAACGGAAACATTGGAAACAAAGGACTTAATGGCTGTTTTTTGTGCGCTCGCACAAAAACAGGTTTTTCGCCACGGGCTGCCAGAGGCTATCGGCCTTGAGCCGCATTCCACAATGGCTCGAATTGGTTCTTGAGGAGCCGGCGCGCATCTCCGGCGGGCGGCCCGGAAAGGGCTGGATTCCTGCCGTAGCGCACTGGGGGGGCACACCACGGATATGGAACGGCAAAACGATCCCATAGCGCTCAGGGCGCAGATTCTCGGCCTGGTGCGCGAGTACTACCAGGCGGCGCACCAGCGGCCGCCGTTCGAGCCGGGGGTGACGCGCATTCCCTACTCGGGCCGCGTCTACGACGAGCGCGAGATGGCCATGCTGGCCGAATCCTGCCTGGATTTCTGGCTTACCAGCGGCCCCTATGCCGAGCGCTTCGAGCAGCGCATGCGCCAGTTCTTCGGCGCGCGCGATTTCGTGCTGGTGAACTCCGGCTCCTCGGCCAACCTGTTGATGGTGGCCACGCTGTGCGCCCCCGGCCTGCCCGCGAATCTGCGCGGAGGGCCGCCGCCGCTCACCCTCGGCGACGAGGTGATTAACCCGGCCGTCACCTTTCCCACCACGCTCGCGCCCATCATCCAGAACCGGCTGCTGCCGGTGTTCGTGGATTGCGAAGTGGGCACTTACAACATCAACCCCAACTTAGTCGAGGACGCCATCGGGCCGCGCACGCGGGCCATCCTGGTGCCGCATACGGTGGGCAATCCGTGCGATATGGCGGTGCTGGGCGAGGTGGCCCGGCGGCACAACCTCTGGCTGCTGGAAGACGGCTGCGACGCGCTCGGGGCGACTTTCGACGGGCAGTTAACGGGCACGTTCGGCCACATGTCCTCGCTGAGTTTCTACCCCGCCCACCACATCACCATGGGCGAGGGCGGCGGCGTCATCGTCAACGCGTTTGGCCTGGAGAAGACCGCCCGCTCGGTGCGCGACTGGGGCCGCGACTGCTGGTGCGATCCCGGCAAATCCAACACCTGCGGCAATCGCTTCGGCTGGCAGTTGGGCGAGTTGCCCTGCGGCTACGATCATAAGTACATTTACTCGAACATCGGTTACAACCTGAAAGCCACCGACATGCAGGCCGCGATCGGGCTGGCTCAGGCCGATAAGATCGAGATGTTTGTGGAAGCGCGCCGGCGCAACTTCCGCAACCTGCAACAGGGCTTGAAAGAGTGGGAAGAGTATCTCATTCTGCCGCGCATCGACCCGCGCGCCAACCCCTCGCCGTTCGGCTTCCCGATCACCGTCCGGGAGGGAATCGACCGCGGCCGCCTGGTGCGCCACCTGGAAGATGCCCGCATCGAAACCCGCCTGGTATTCGGCGGCAACATCATCCGCCAGCCGGGCTTCCTGAACATCGAGAAGCGGGTGCACGGCGATCTGCGGGAATCCGACATCATCATGCGCGACACGCTGTTTATCGGCGTGTATCCGGGGCTGACGCCGGAGATGATCGACTACGTGATTCGGGCATTCGGGAAGTTCTTCGCCTCCGCGCCGCGGAAGCGCAACTGAACCCGGCCACGCGGCACAGACGGGTTCAGGCCCCGTCCCAGAACCGGACAATCCGGGTCCTCTCTGCCGGCGTGTTATCAACGACTTGCCGTGGCCCGTGGCGTGCGGGTAAGAGGCTGCACCTATGCAACTCTGGCGCGATGTGAAAACCGGACTGCGCGCGCTGCGCAACGCGCCGGGCTATGCGGCGACGGCCATCCTGACGCTGGCGCTGGGCATCGGCGCCACCACGGCCACCTTCAGCTTCTGCGACGGGCTGCTCTGGAAACCGCTGCCGCTCGCCGGTATGGAATCGCTGGCGATGGTGGTGGAGCGCAATCCCGAGGGCGCCGGCGAAGGCAACCTGACCCCGGCCGATTTCGAGGACATCCGCCGCCAGAACTCCGTCTTCTCCGGCCTGGCTGCCTGGGACGATAACAATGCCAACCTGGTCGAACCGGGGACGGCGCCGGAGCGCGTGGACGCGGTTTCGGTCTCGGCCAATTTCTTCGAGGTCCTGAGCGCGGCGGCGGCGCTCGGCCGCACCTTCCTGGCGGGCGAGGACCAGCGCGGCAGCGAGCCGGTGGCCGTCCTCAGCGACGATCTGTGGCGGCGGCGCTTCGCCTCCGATCCGGCCATCGCCGGCCGCTCCATCCATCTCAATGACAAGCCTTATCGCGTGGTGGGCGTCATGCCGCCTGGCTTCCAGTTTCCGAAGCGGGCGCAAGTGTGGATTCCGCTGGCTCCCGATGCCGCCACTGCCGCCTCGCGCTCCTCCACCGAGTTCGTGGCGATCGGCCGGCTGAAGCCGGGGCGCGGGGCAGGCGAGGCGGCCCGCGAACTTGCCGCGATTGGGACGCGCCTGGAGCAACAGTACCCGGCGACCAACCGCGGCCGCGTGTTTCGCGTCATGGGCGTGCAGCAGTTCCTGATGGGAGATTCCAGAAGCCGGTATATCGCTTTGCTGTTCGGCGCGGTGCTGTTCGTGCTCCTCATCGCCTGTGCCAACGTGGCCAACCTGCAATTCGCCCGCGCTCTGGGCCGCACGCGGGAGGTGGCCCTGCGCGCCGCCCTGGGAGCCGGCCGCCGGCGCCTGATGGCGCTCCTGCTTACCGAAAGCCTGCTGCTGGCGCTGGCGGGAGGCGGATTGGGTTTGCTGGTGGCCAGTTGGGGCCTGGACGCCTGGCGCTCCAGTCTGCCGGCCGGCGCGGAGAAGATGGTGGCGGGCCTCGCGGCCATTGCGCTGGACCGGCGCGCGCTGCTCTTCGCCCTTTTGGCCGCGGTGGCCAGCGGCATTCTCTCCGGACTGGCGCCGGCCTGGCAATGGGCGCGGCCGGATCTCTACGAGGCCCTCAAGGAAGGCGGCCAGGCCGGCTCCGCCACGCGCTCCGGGCACCGCCTGCGCGGCGCCCTGGTGGCCGGCGAAATTGCGCTCACCGTGGTGCTGCTCACCGGCGCGGGCCTGATGATCCGCGGATTTCTGGCGCTCACCCGCTCCGGCGCGAGCCTGCAGCCGGCCAGCCTGCTCACCCTGCGCCTGGCGGTCTCCGACGCCAGGTACGGCGAGGATTACCAACTGGCCGATTTCTATCGGCGGGTGCTGGAGCGCGTGGCCGCGGTGCCGGGTGTGCGAGCCGCCGCCGGAGCCACATCCACGCCGTATTCCGACCACTTCACCACCCGTCCCTTCGCCATCGAGGGCCGCCCGCCCGAGCCGGGCCACGCGCGCGAGGCGGCCTTGCAGACGGTCAGCGCCAACTACCTCGCAACCATGCGCGTGCCGCTGGTGGCCGGACGGCGGATCGAGGATCGCGACACCGCCGATGCGCCCCTGGTGGCGGTGGTCAACCAGCACCTGGCGCGCCGGTGGTGGCCCGGGGGCGAAAGCCCGCTAGGGCACCGGATCCAGATCGGCGATGGCAGCCGCCCGCGCCCGTGGACCACCATCGTGGGCGTGGTGGGGGACGAGACGTTCAGCATCTTCGACCGCGCGCCGCACGCCATTCTGTACGTGCCCTACATGCAGGCGCCGCGCGGGAAAATGGACATCGGCGTACGCGCCGCGGGCGACCCCGCCAGCCTGATCGGGTCCATCGCCGCCGCCGTTCACTCGGTCGATCCCGAGCAGCCCGTCACGGGCGTACGCACGGTGGAAGTTCAGATCCACGAGCAGGCGCTCGGCCTCACGTACGTGGCGGCGCTGCTGGGGGTTTTCGGGACGATCGGCCTGGTGTTGTCGTCGATTGGCGTCTACGGCGTGATGGCCTACACGGTTTCCAGAGAGACTCACGACATCGGCATCCGCATGGCCCTGGGTGCGCCGCGGCGGAGCGTGATGCGCGCGATGTTCCGGCGGGGTCTGGCGACCGCGGCCGTGGGACTTGGGGCTGGCCTGGTGGCGGCGCTGGTTCTGGCGCGCCTGACGGCCTCGCTGGTCTGGGGCGTGGGCCCCAGCGACCCGGTCACGTTTGCCGTCGTGGCGGTTGCCCTGGCCGCGTCGGCGTCGCTGGCCATTTTCATACCGGCCCACCGCGCCACGCGCATCGACCCCACGGTGGCTTTGCGCCACGAGTGAGCCTGGACGGCGCTCCCCTCACGGACGCTTCGCAGCGGACTCCGCGGGTTCCGCCGATTCGAGCTGGCTGCGCCACTCGGCGGCCCGATCCGGATTGCCCCAATTCGTGTAGAGGTGAACGATCCGCTCCCCGGCCTCGCGCAGCGGCACCGTCGGCGGGACGGCGCTCCGGCGCTCGGCGAGGCCCCGGTAGCCCGAGACCAGCAGCGGCTCCGCCTCGGCGAATTTCGACTGCCCCGCCAGCGCGAGCCCCAGCAGGCGCGGCGTTCGAAGGGCTGCCAGGAGTAGGGGCCCTCGGTTGCGCCGGCGCCGTTCAGGGCCTCGCGCAGCAGCGTCTCCGCCTCGGCGAATTTCCGTTGCGCCAGCCGGAGTTTGGCCAGGGATGTCTGGCAGATTCTGGTCGTCTTGTGAGCCGGACCCAGGACGCGGCGGCTCATTTCGAGCGTCTTCGTCACCAGCGGCTCGGCTTCGGAGTACTTGCCTTCTTCCTGGTACAGGATCGCCAGGTTGGCCATGGAGATCACCGTGTCGGGGTGCTCCGGGCCCCGCGCACGCCGCATCGCTTCGAGGGCCCCAAGGCAGACCGGCTCCGCCTCCGCGTACTTGCCTTCCTGCCGGTATACCGACCCCAGCCAGAGCATGCTGCTCAGCGTGGTGGGATGTTCTTCGCCAAGCGCGCGGCGCGCCACCGCCATGATTTCGATGAGCGACCTCTCGGCCAGGGCCAGCTTCCCTTCGCCGCCATAGGCGATTGCCAGGTTGAGCCTGGTCTTCACCGTGTTGCGGTGCTCCTCGCCGAGCAGGCGCCGGCTGGATTCCAGGACCTGCGCCAGAAGCGGCTCGGAATCGCCGTACCTGGCTTGAGACGAATAGAGCACCGCCAGGTCATTCATCGCGATGAGAGTCACGGGATTCTCAGCGCCAAGGCCGCGCCGCCGCATCTCCAGGATCTTCACGGCCAGCGGCTCCGCCTCCGCATACCTGCCTTCGTCCGAATAGAGCCGCTCCAGACTCGTCATGGTTGTCGCGACATGCGGGTCTTCCTCGCCAAACACACGCCGGACCGCTTCGAGCGTATGGAGCAGCAGCGGCTCGGCCGGCGCATATTTCCCCTCTCGCACGTAGACCGCCCCCAGGTTCATGGCTGCAATCGGGGCCTCGGGGTAGTCCTCGCCTTTCACGCGCCGGAAGCCTTCGATCGCCTGCGCGTAAAGCGGCTCGGCCTTGTCGTACTTGCCTTGCAGCCCGTACAGATTGCCAAGATCGTTGGTATCCTCCAGGGTGTCGTGATGATCCGGACCCAGAATGCGGCGCCGCTGCTCCAGCACCCTCACGGCGATGGGCTCGGCCTGGGCGAGCTTACTCTCGTCCATATAGAGCGAGGCCAGATCTTTTAAGGCCACCAGCGTCTCCGTATGCCGCTCGCCCAGCGTGCGGCTCCGGATTCGCACCGCCCCGGCGACCAGCGGTTCGGCGTCCGCGCATTTGCCTTCCCCCCGGTACACTCTTGCCAGCAGGAGCATGCTCTCCACGGTGTCGTGGTGTTCCATACCCAGAGCGCGCCGCCGCAGGTCGAGGGCGCGTTCGGCCTGGCGTTGCGCTTCCGGATACAGGCCCATGCCCCAGTAGGTGTCGCCCATGGTGTGGCGGATGGCAGCCTCCACCAGCGGCTGGCCGTCGAAGCGGCCCGCGATGCCAGCGGCGGCCCGGTCCAGGGCTGTTCGCACCTTGAGATCCGGACCGGAAGCGTGACCGGCGTCGGCCTGCCCCAGGGCGCTCGCCTGGCTCAAGAGGTCTCGCTGCAGAAAGTCGTTGATCGCCTTGGCCGTGGCGGATTCGGTATCGGCGTGTTCCCTTTCGGTTTCGGCGCGCTGCCTTTCGGCCTCCGCCCGATTCCGCTCCTGGGTAGAGACGCGCTCGGCCCCCACCGCCCGGTCGCGTTCGTTCTGCGCGGCCTGCTGGGCGGCGGCGGCCCGGTCCCGCTGTTGCAAGGCCTCCTGCCCCGCCCGCCACGCCCGCGCCGCTTCCCAGGAGCTGACGATCACGCCCGCGATCAGAATCACGAAAGCCGCCGCCACGCCCGCCACCAGCGCCCGATGCCGCCGCGTGAACTTCCGAAGCTGATAGGCCGTGGTCGCGCGCCGCGCCACGATCGGCTCGTCCCGCAGATACCGCCGCATATCCGCGGCCAATTCCGCCGCCGACGAGTACCTCCGCGCCTTGTCCTTCTCCAGCGCCTTGGCCACGATGGTTTCGATATCGCCGCGGAATGTGCGGTCGATCGAGCTGAGGCGCGCCGGGTCCTCCTCGCGGATGGTCTGCACGGCCTGCGGCAGTTGCTGGCTGAGCTGGTAGGGCAGCCGCCCGGTGAGCAACTCGAACAGGATCACCCCCAGCGCGTACACGTCGCTGCGCGTGTCGAGTTCGAGCGGATCGGCCAGCACCTGCTCCGGGCTCATGTACGCCAGCGTCCCCACGAGTTGCCCGAGGTCGGTCTGGCGCGTGGCCCGCGCATCCGCGTCGGTGGCACGCGCCACGCCAAAATCCACGATCTTGGGCTCGCCGGTTTCGTCCACCAGGATGTTGCCGGGCTTCAGATCGCGATGGATAATGCCGCGCTGGTGCGCGTGGTGCACCGCCTCACACACCTTGGCCACCAGCTCCAGCCGCTGGCGCGTGTTCCGCTTGTGCTCTGCGGCGTAGCGCAGGAGCGAGACGCCCTGGATGAACTCCATGGCGAAATACGGCTGCGGGCCGAACCCCGTGTCGGCGGTGCCGGCTTCGTAGATTTGCGCGATGCCGGGGTGATGCAGGCGGCCGGGCGGCACGAGTTTGGCACTTACAGCTTTCAGTACACTTCCGGCGGGGACAACCGGGACACACTGACCGGAACCCACACCATCACTCTGACCATCCCATCCAACCACTGGTGGGTGGTCAGGATGTCCCTGGACGCCTCGACGGTCGGCGCCACAAACCGATCCTACGGCAACAACGGTCCCGGAGAGGCCTGGATCACGGAGTCCATTGATCCCACGATTTCCATCGACCCGTCCTGGCAGGGCGGTCCGAATACCTACATCGCGTACGACATTTCTCCCCTGCCTGCCTCAGTGCCTGAACCTGGCGCGGCCACCCTGGCGCTGCTGGGCGTGGGTCTGCTCGCGGCACACTGGGCAAAGGCCCCGGCGCGCACGGGCGGGATCTCGCAGGCGCGGCGAGGCGGCTTGGCCCCGATTTCGAAAGATTCTCGCGGTCATAGATGTAGTGCAGATTCCGAAGGAAAACACCATGCGTTGCTTATACACGTCCGTGGCCTTCCTGGCGCTGCTTCCGGCGGCGGCGCCAGCCAGCACTGTGCCGTTTTTCGGCACGGGTCTCGACGCGGCGGGCAACTACCTGCCAGTGGGGGCACTCGATCCACATTGGACGATCACCACGTATGCCGATCCCAGCGTCGCGGTGCCAATCCCCCTTTACCTGGACGGTCTCTTCACCAACCCCAGCGGGCCCTATGGTAGTGACGTCGGGCCTGGCCCTTTGACCGGGGGATACATTGAAGCCAGCTACACGACGACGTTCGACCTGACCGGCTTCGACCCGGCGACCGGCGAGCTCAGGCTGGAAGCGAACACCACGAACACCAGCGGTGGACCGGATGTTGTGTTCATGGTGTGACCGGTGGAGGGGATCTAATGGTGATCAACACGAGCCTGACAGCGAATCCTACCGGTCCCGCTGACGTGCCCGAGCCATCCGGCCTTTCGCTACTGGTTACGTTACTTCCGGGCGTCGCCGGCTTACTCGGGCCGCACAGGAAACGCAGGTGCCGGCCACACGGCGGGGCTGGCGTATGTCTCCGCTCTCCCCAGCCACAGGGTTCTCCTAAACTACATTGAGGCAATCGCGTGGAAAACCGAGGTTTGGATAACCGGCGCCCGCTCCGCGCCTACTCCCCGAACTCCATCACCACCACCGTGATATCGTCCGACTGCAGCGCGCCTTCGGCGAACGCGCTCACGGCTTCCTGGATCGCGTCGTGGATCGCCGTACAGTTCTCCGTTGCGCGCGCGGTCACGATCGCGCGCAGGCGCTTCCTGCCGAAGAACTCGGCGCGCGGGTTCTGCGCCTCGGTCACGCCGTCGCTGTAGATCACGACCTTGTCGCCCGGCTGCAGTGGCTCGGTGGCCACTTCAAACGTGGCTTCCCCGATCAGGCCGACCGGCATTCCCGTTGCCGCCAGTTCCGCCACGATCCCGCCGCCGCGCACCACCATCGGCGGACAATGCGCTGCGTTCACGTAACTGAGCGCGCCGCTGCGCTCCACCAGGCAGTAGAAAATGGTGGCGTACTTTTCGCCGCCAGTGCGGTCGATCAGGAAGCGGTTCAGGCGTTCGATGCGGCGCCCCAGTACCACCGAGTGGTCGGTGGCCGTGATGAGCGCGCCTTGCAGCAGGGCGGCCAGGAGCGCCGACCCGACGCCCTTCCCGCTCACGTCGGCCACCACCACCGACCAGGTCTGCGGGTTCACCTCGGTCACGTCGAAGTAGTCGCCGCCCACTTCCCGGGAGGCTACGCTGCTCCCGGCCACGCGCAGCCATCCCTGGACGGGGAGCTTACCGGGCAGCAGGCTCTGCTGAATGGTGCGCGCGAGCTGCAACTCTTCCTCGATCTGGTGCTTGGCCCGCTCCTCTTCCAGCAGGCGGGCGTTCTCCAGCACGGTGGAGGCTTCGATAGCCAGCGTCTGCAGCAACTCGCGATTCCCGCCGGCCAGGTCCGCGGCGGCCACCCGCGAATCCATGTACAGCACGCCCACGGTTTCGTTGCCGGTGGAGAGGACGCTGGTCGCCTCGCCCAGGCCGGTGCGGATGCGCACCAGAGGGACGCAGATGACGCTGCGCAGGTCCAGATCGGAGATGCTGTTCTGCGGCTTGGTTTCGCCCGCCGCCAGGGGGTCGAAGTTCATGGAGAGCAGTTCCCGGCGGTGTTGCAGGGCGCGGTGGATCACCTCTCGGGGCACCCGCAGGTCGCTCTCCTGCAACTTGTGCCCGTGCTTATGCCGCGCCACGCGGGTCTCCAGGGCGTCGCTCCTGCGCAAGAGCAGGAAGCCGCGTTCGGCGCCGGTGATGGCCAGGGCCGTGTCCACCACCGAGGCCAGCACGTCGTCCACCGAAAAGGAACTTTGCACCGTGCGGGCCAGGTCCAGGATGGCGCGCAGCTTGGCCAGATTGCCCCCGAGCGCTGGTGCGTGCGCCCCGGATTCCGGCGCGCCCACGCGGTCCAGCATCCGCTTCAACTCCGCGCCGTCGGGGGCGAAGACGAGCTGGTATGAATCCGGCGTGCCGAACTCGATCCGGTCGGAGTTTTCGAGCGGGTGCCGCGCGATGCGCTGGCCGTTGACAAAGGTGCCGTGGGTGCTGCCGCAATCCTCCACCACCAGGCGGCCGCCGGATGCCGTGATGCGCGCGTGGACGCGGGAGACGCGGCTGTCGCGTATGACCAGGTGATTGTCAGCCTGCCGCCCGATTTGAAACGGCACCGGATCGATGGGCGTGCGGGAGCGGTGGCCGTTGGGGTCGATGACCACCAGCGATGCGGGCGCCAGTGCGCGCGGGGGAGCGGGCGCGGCGGCGGATTTCGCCTCCATCTATGGCCGCCGCTTGATCGCGCGCCGGGTTTCGGCCGCGGCCGGTTTGGCGGGTTCGAGCGGCTGCTTGCGCAACTCGTCCAACTCGCGGGCCCGCAGGGTCTGGCAGTGCGCGCAATAGCCGCCCACTTCGGTCCGCGCCAGCAACACCTGGAAACCCGAATGGCTCTCGATCTGTTTGCGCAGCCGCTGCAGCGGCTCGCCGAAGAACTCCTCCACCTTGCCGCACCGCAGGCAGATGACGTGGGCATGTTCCTGCTTCAGGTGGGTTTCGTAGTAATGCTGGTCGCCCCCGTAATGCATCAGGTCGAGTTCGTCCACCAGCCCGCCCTCCTTCAGCATCTTCAGCGTGCGGTAGACGGTGACGCGGTTGATCTTGGGGTCCTTCTCCTGCGCCAGTTGGAAGAGGCGCTCGGCGTCGAGATGCTGCCCGGTTTTGTCGATGAGCTCGAGCAGGACCTGGCGCTGGCGCGTCAGGCGGACGCCCCGCTGTTTCAGCGAGCCTTGTATGGAGTCGAGGGCCATAATGGGGGAGACTCCTCGATTCTACCCGAAAACCGGGAAGGGCAGACTGGATTTCCGGGCCCTTAGCGGAACGCCATGCCGGCGAAGCTCACCACGCTGCGCTCGTCGATGTTCCACTGCTCGTAGTGCAACAGCTCGCCGCGGGCGCCGGGCGCCGCCTTCAGGAACGTGTAGAAGGGCGACGATCCGCACCACTTCAGGTCGTCATGGCGCGGCCGCACGAGGTCCCAGAAACCGGCCGCGTCGGAGGCCTCGATCCGCGACATGCGCTCCCGGTCGCGCTCGCCCACTTCCAGCATCGCGCCCCGATCGGCCTGGGCCTGGAACCGGTCCTGGTAGCGCTCGCCCATGTGCGCCATGTCCACGCCCAGCACCCAGAACAGCCGGTCGCCTTCGCGCTCGCGCAGTTCCCCGAGCGCCTCGATGAAGCGCTTCACACCGTCGTCGTCCTCGGGGTTTCCGCCGTGGATCAGACTTTTGGCGTACGGCCCGCACAGCACCGGCAGGATGCGCACGTCCGGCCCCAGGACGTGCTGCAGGAAGATCACCTGCAGCTCGACAGTGTGCTCGAAGGAGTGATGGTAGTCTTCCATGTCCACGGCGGCGCCGCCGCGCGTCTCCAGCCAGTCCACCAGGCGCGTGTCGCACGGCGCCTCGCCCAGCGGCGTTCGGAAGGCCTTGCGCGTGAGCCCGAAGCGCTCCGGGGCGCCGTAGTGCGAGGTGGCCAGGATCACGAAGGTGCGCTCGCGGTGTTCGGGCCGCAGCATGGAGTAGGCCGCCCGGTAGGATCGCCAGCCGCCCTCCGGGCTGACGTGCGGCGCGGCAATGGCGAAGACGCCGTCGGAGCCCGCCTGGCCGGTTGCGGCGCCCATGCATTCCTTCGCAGTTGCGAAGGTGCGCTCGCGGTGCTCGGGCCCCAACATGGAGTGGACCGCGGGGTTGGATTGCCAGTCGCCCTCCGGGCTTGCTGGCGGCGCCGCATCGGCCGACACGCCGTCCGGCGTCGCGGCCTGGGGTTCGCCATCCATGTATCCCGTCAAGGTCTGGCGCAGGGTCTCTACATCCGCGGGGTAGGCCGATCCGGCATGGGAGGGCTCGCGCACCGGCTGCCGGGCGAAAAGCTGCATCCGCCCGGCGCGCATCCCCTCGAAGGTTTCATCCTCCAGGAAGCCGGCCTGGCTGAGGGTCTCGGCCAGGTGGCGGGCGATCCCGCTCACCTCCAGCTCCCCGGTGGCGCCCACCAGCACGGCCCGCAAATCCAGGTCGGTATGGCTGCCATCGAAGCACTGCAGGCATTCCACCAGCACTGGCGGGATAATCAGCATGGCGTCGCTGAAACGGTAGGGATCGCGGATGAACAGCCCCGGCTGATCGGCGACCGGGGATGGCATGAAATCCAGATTCAGGCGCAGGCGGGCGAGCGGTTGGGACACGACCCATCGTAACCCACCCGCGCTGGGGCGGGGACGGTTAGACCACGCAGGAGAGTTGACGCCGGGCGCCCGCCGAACGGCGGCCCCCCGGGCCGAAGCTCCGCACGTGCCGCCCGGCCGTTGGCATGACGATTACGGGTGCCTCATGCAGCACTTCGCCGGTCAGCGCGCGCCGCGTCAGCCGGATTTTCAAGGTCCGCTCGATGTTGGCCACGTCGGTGCGCTCGATGCGGGCTGCGAAAGTGGAAGCCACGCCGCGCGCGCCCATGCGCCCGGTCCGTCCCACGCGATGGATGAAGTCCTCGGGAACCTGTGGCAGATCGTAGTTGACCACGTGAGAGATGCCGTCCACATGGATGCCGCGCGCCGCCACGTCGGTGGCCACCAGCACGCGGTAGTACCCGTCCTGGAAGCCCTTGAGCGCCTGGTTGCGCTGGTTCTGGCTGCGGTCGCCGTGAATGGCCGTGGACTTCACGCCGCCCTGCGCCAGCCGCTTGCTGAGCCGCTCGGCGCCGCGCTTGGTCCGCGCGAACACCAGAAACGAGCCGTCGTTTTCCTTCAGCATGGTTTCCAGCAGGCCCTGTTTGCGGTCCGGCTCCACTTCGTATACGAACAGGTCCACGTGTTCGGCGGGCTTGGTGATGCAGCCGATTTCGATGCGCACCGCGTCGCGCACCTGGGTATCCACCAGGTGGCGGACGGAGCTTTCGATGGTGGCCGAAAACAGCATGGTCTGGCGCTCAGCCGGCGCATCCGCCAGGATGCGGCGCACCGTGGGCAGGAAGCCCATGTCCAGCATGCGGTCGGCCTCGTCCAGGACCAGCATGCGAACCGCGCCCAGCGACACCAGTTTGCGACTCAGGAAATCGTACAACCGGCCCGGCGTGGCGATCAGCACCTGCGCTCCCTTGCGGATGGAGTTCAGTTGGGTGCGCTCGCTGACGCCGCCCACCACCACGGTGGCGCGTATGCCGGTGCCGTGCGCCATTTTCTGGAAGGTCTCGTCGATCTGCATGGCGAGTTCGCGGGTCGGGGTCAGGATGACCGCCCGCACGCCCGCAGGCGCCGTCTGCTTTTCGAGCAGTTGAATCATGGGCAGGACAAACGCCAGCGTCTTGCCGGTTCCGGTTTGCGCGGTGGCAACCAGGTCGCTTCCCGCCAGCGCGGGCTCGATGGCCTGGGCTTGTACGGGTGTGAGTTCGGTGAAGCCATGCTTACCGAGATTGCGCTTCAGAAGCGCGGAGAGGGGGAGTTCTGAGAAAGTTTTCATCTATCGATTTGAGGAGGAGAACCTGCGTGCCGACTACCGGCTAAGGGAGAAGGAGTTGCGGATCGACTTCCAGTAGATCCTATTGTAGCAGTTCGGAGTGCGCTCCCGGCTCGCGCCGCTTGCCGGCCTGGGTGCGCCCTCAAATCAGATCAAGCCGAAGCCCTGCAAATGGCCCATCAGTTCCCCGATATCCACGGGCTTCATCATGTATCCGTCCCACAACTGCCGGAATGACTGGAACGCCCCGCCCAGTTCCTCCACGATCGTGGTCATGACGATTCTGGTTCGGGCGGCGGGCGGAATGCCCCGCGCCTCTTCGAAGGCGCGGATGCGCCATACGGCCGCGGGACCGTCCATTTCCGGCATCACAACGTCCATGCAGACCAGGTTGTAGGGATCTCCCTGCTCGATGGCCATGCGCACGGCCTCCACGGCTTCCAGTCCGTTGACGGCGATGTGACACTCGCCATGCCGGCTCAGAGCCTGCTGCAGCACGAGTCTGGCTGTAAAATCGTCTTCCACAATCAACGTCTTCATGTTGCCAACTCCAGATCGGAATTCTGACCCGGCCACCCGGCCGCTTGAAGCGCGGCCTTGAGCCGCTCGAACTCTTCGTTTGCGCGGGGCAGGAGGGCGACCACGCTGTCCAGGTCGTTCGCCATGGCTGCCCGCTCCATCTCGTGCCCTAACCCGCTGAGAGCTCCCGCCGCCACGCACGCGGCGGCGCCCCGGATCCTGTGGGCCTGGGAGCGCGTGCCTGGGGCGTCCAACGCTGTAAGGCGCTCGGACAGAAGCGCAAGCTGGATGGGCCAGTCTTGCAGGAAGCCCCGGATGACCGCACCCGCCAGTTCCCGGTCGTCCCTGAGACGCCGCAAGAGGCCGGGCGCGTCGAAGACCGAGGCCGCCGTTTCCGCTGCCGGGCCAGGGGCCGTCCGATCCGCCTCCCTGGCACCGCGCACCGGGAGCCATTTCACAAGGGCCTCCCGGAGCTGGTCCAGCTCCACCGGCTTGGAGAGGAACCCGTTCATGCCCGCGCCCATGCAGCGGTCGATGTTGCCCGCCATGGCGTCGGCGGTGAGGGCGATAATGGGGATGTCCGTCCTCCCGGCCGCCCGAATGCGGCGCGTGGCTTCGTAGCCGTCGATGTCCGGCAGGTGGCAGTCCATCAGGATCAGGCCATACCGGCCGGACTCCATGGCGCGGATGGCTTCCATTGCCGTCGCGGCCATATCTGCCTGGTATCCCAGCTTGCCGATCTGGGCTCGCGCGACGGCCTGGCCCGATGGATCGTCCTCGGCCACCAGAATCCTCAGCGGCCTTCGGGACAGGCTCCCGCCGGCGGCTGGGAGACATGCCCCCCGGCGCTCAGCCTCCGGTTGTGCCCCGTGGCGCGGCTCCGGCTCCGGCCGGCCGAGCACCGCCGTAAACCAGAACGTCGATCCCGCTCCCTCCTGGCTCTCAACGCCGGTCTCGCCGCCCATCAGCTCCGCCAGCCGCCGCGAGATCGCCAGTCCCAGCCCCGTGCCGCCGTATTTGCGGGTGGTGGAGGCGTGTGCCTGTACGAAGGGCGAAAACAACGCCGCGATCCGGTCGCGGGGTATCCCGATGCCCGTATCGGTCACCGCAAACCGGACGGTGGATGCGCCGGTGGTTTCGCCGTCGAGCGTCACTCGGACGTCTATCCCTCCCCGCTCGGTGAACTTGATGGCGTTGCCGATCAGATTTGTGAGCACCTGGCGCAGCCTGAGGGGATCGCCCTTCAGTAGCGCGGGAACCTCCGGCGCGGTCTGGCCGGAGAGCGTGAGCCCCTTGGCACTGGCGGGCACCTCCAGCATCGAAATGGCGTCGCCGAGCGTGGAGCGCACGTCGAAATCGCGCGCCTCCAGGGTGAGCTTTCCGGACTCGACTTTCGACAGGTCCAGGATGTCGCCAATCAGCGCCAGCAGCGCCCGCCCGCTGGTCTGCACCACCTCGGCATAGTGCCGCTGCTCGCTGGAGAGATCCGTGGTGAGCAGCAACTGGATCATGGCAATGACCCCATTCATGGGGGTGCGGATCTCATGGCTCATCGAGGCCAGAAAATCGCTCTTGGCGCGCGTGGCGGCCCCGTATCGATCCCGCTCCGCCTGCAGGGCCTGGTAGCCGCGCGCGTTGCTGATGGCCAGCGCCATCGTGTGGGCGATGGCGAGCGCCGTGGACAGGTAACGATCCTGCCATTCCGGGAAAGCCACGCCCTCCAGTTCGACGGTGCCGAAGTCCGCCTCGCGCCGCCGGATGCGAATGCGGAAACCTCGTCCGTCCGGGCTCCAGGAAGCGTCCGGCAAGTCCTCCGCCACAGCTTGCGCCTTGAACTCCGCCCTCTGGGGCGCGTAGAGCATCCGGCAGACATCCAGCCCGTGCTGGATCACTTCGGCCTCGGAGTGGATGTCGGTGAGGCGGCTCATCAGGTCCAGAACCATGGCAGCGTGCGCCCGCACGCGCTGCGCCTCCGCGCGGGCCGCCGTAAGAGCTTTCCCGGCCGAGTCCAGCCGCCACCGCAAGGCCAGCTCCGCGGCCCACCGCCGAAACATGTCCAGCCCCACTGGCACGCTGGATGCCGGCAGCCTCACGAAATCCGCCATGGCGTTCAGGTGGCCGCTGGCATCCGGGTAGAGGCCCGTATCCAGCAGCACCAGGTCTTTCATCGACTCGGCGAAGAATTGGGGAGCCGTGTCCCGGTCGAAGCCCCAACCCCGCACGTGCTCCTCCCAGTGCTCCAGCCACCCCGGACTGAGCACGTAACTGCCGCGGCGCTGGCAGTGGTCCACGTAGGTTTTACCGGCCAGCAGGTACAGGCATTGGGTGGCGTCGCAGATCGCGATGCGGCCGGGGTCGGGGTTGGTGGCCGCCAGGCGTCTGACGCAGTGCCCTCCCGCCACGCACAGTCTTTCAAAAGGCGGTTGGGCGGGGCATCCTCGCAGAATCGCCTCCCAGCCCAGCTCCCGCCCGAGGCACTTGGCGGGATGTACGCGGATAGCGGTACCCTCGAATCCCACCGTTCCGGCGAGGGACTCGGCTTCCCGCCGGAAGCTTTCGCATACCGAGAGTACGAAAGGCGGGCTACCTCCCATCGCGCCAAAGAAGAGGGTACGCCCCCCACCTCCGGACGGCTTCGGCAACCGCCATCAGGACGTCTGGGGAGACCTGCCACGGGATCTCGCCATGGTTGTCGGACAGGATGAACCCGCCGCCCGGGGCGGCCTTGGCGATGGCGTCCTTCACTGCACGCTCGGCCTCCGCCGGGGTCCAGCGCCGCATCTCGATCCCATTCAGGTTTCCCAGTACCGTCACCCGGCCGGCGCAGGCGCGCTTCACCTGGGCGAGGTCCTCGAGCGTGCTTACGCCGATGGCGGCCGTTCCGGTCTGAGCCACCAGATCGACTACCGGCAGGCAACGGCCCGAGGCCAGGTGCGTGGCCGTCGGCCCGGCGATGCGTGCCAGCGTGCGCCGGGCGATCTGCCACCCGGTTGCGCGGTACACCTCCAAAGGCGTGATGGTGGGCGAGGCCAGCGGGTCGAAGTAGCAGATCACGCTGGCGCCCGCCTGGAGCTGCGCGTTGGCCCATTCCACGCAGAACTCCTCGTTCATGCGCCACAGGCGCTCGATTGCGGCGGGCTCTTCCACCTGCCAGTTCAGGTAGCGCTCGAAGCCCAGTTGCATCACGGGAAGCGAGTAGGGCGACATGACCACGCCGATCACCGGGACCTCTCCCGCGGCGCGCTCGCGCAGGCCCGAAATAGCCTCCAGTACGTGCCCCAAACGCTGGCAGGCCGCCACGCGTGGCGGCTCCAGCCCGGCGATCTGGCCGGCGCGGCTCACCACCGGATCCCCGGCGTTGGGCGGCCCGTCCTCGAAGTAACGCACTTCGCCGCCCCAGGCTTCCATCTCGATGGCGGCGTAAAAAAGCGCCATGTAGCAATCGTGCCCGTATCTGGCCCGCAGCCGCGTCTGGCCTTCCACGACATGGCGCGCCGAGGAAAAGTACACCCGGATCGGCAGGCCCAGTTCCTGGGCGCCGTGCATGCTCAGCAGCAGGAATAGCGGCACGCGATCCGGTTCCCGGTGCCCCAGTGTGGTCAGGACCCGGTCGAGCGATGTGGTTTTGGGTTTCATTCCACGCCCCTCATCAGACGCCGCACGATCTCCACCGCGTCTACGGCGCCGTAGCCCACCTCGTCGGCCCCAACCTCTTCCGCCAGGTGGCGGTCGAAGACGAACGGAGCACCGCCCACCACCACTTGCACCTCCAGCCCCTCCAGCCGCAATGCCATCATCAGGTCCTTGACCCGCAGCGCAGAGCGCAGCATCAGCGTCGAGACCAGGAGAACGCGGATGCCGTCGGCGCGCGAGCGCTCCACCATTTCCGCGACGCTCAACCCGACGCCGTAGTCTCGAACCGGTATGCCGCTGGCCCGCAGTACCGACAGAACGATCCGCTTGCCGAGAGCGTGCTGGTCCTCGAGGACGCCGATGGCCACTCGGGACTGGCTGTCGGCACCGCTCCCACCCTGGCACGGCAGCAGGGCCTCCATGAGTTCCTCGCAGATAATCCCGCTCATGTACACCTGCGAGAGAGCCACCTCGCCGGATTCCCACCGCTCGCCTATGCGCTCCAGGGCGGGCATCATCAGGGAATCCAGCGCGGCCCCCAGGCCAGCCGGCTGGCAGGCCGCATCGAACAGGCGACGCGCCGCGTGCCTGTCGGTGTTCAGCAACGCCTCCAGAAAGGCCTCATGGGTGGCCACTCCGGCGTCGGCATGCATCAAATGGAGCCCTCCTTCGGCATCTCGCAGCACCTGCTACCTTATCGGCAGATCGGGTGATGGGGATTAGCCCAACTTGCGCACTTTTCCGCAAGCCGCATTGACACAACAAGACTTACGCATTTTTGAGCCAGCGTTTCCCCGATCTCCAATCGGCGACTGAGTGTTGCGCGGCCGGAAGATCCCCGGTCGGCAGCATGATCGTTACCGCCTCGTGCGTCTTGAGCGTCTCGCGCGCCGTCGCTCAGGAGGTGTGCACTCGCTGGTCCAGCAGCGTCTTCTCAATCGAGATCAGCAGATGATTGGCCAGCACACATAGAACAATGTGCGCCTCTACGCGACCGTCTTTGCTGTGGAAAATCGGCGCTCCACCCGCGGACTTTTCAGCACTTGGAGGGCGGCCTCGGCCCGCATCGGATGTAATGGCCTGGTCTTAGATGGTGGGCGGGATTGAGAATGAAGGAGAGTCAATGCCCGATCGCGTTAGAGTCACCCGCCGGGCCTGAAGGCACGGGTCGCAGGCGAAGCCATCAAGGCCCACAAAACGACCGCCCGGATCGCCCAGATGTTCGCCGTTCATCCGACCCAGGCCGGCGGCTGGAAGAGGCAGGCGCTGGCCGGCTTGCGGGACATCTTCGCCAACGGCCGCGAGCAGATGCGCCAGCAGGCGGACGCCGGGAAGGACGAGTTGTTCAAGCAGGTCGGCCATCCGAAGCAACGGATTCACCTATGAACGCAACCAGGCGAGCATCGAACGGGAAGCCGCCCTGGACGGGATCTATGTCATCCGCACCACCGTGCCAACGGCGTCGGCGTCCGGCGAACAAGCGGTCCGCCACTACAAAGAGTTAGCCAAGGTCGAGCGGGCGTTTCGCAGTTTGAAGAGCGTGGACCTGAAGATCCGGCCCGTCCACCATCGCCTGGAGGAACGCGTCTGCGCCCACGTGTTCCTCTGCATGCTGGCCTATTATGTGGAGTGGCACATGCGCCAAGCGCTGGCTCCGATGTTGTTCGACGACGACGACCAGGCCGCTGGCGAGGCGCTACGCACCTCCATTGTGGCGCCCGCGCAACGCTCCCCCCATTGCGCGGGACACGGCAAACAGCAAGCGCACCACCGACGGGCTGCCAGTGCACAGTTTCCAGACTCTTCTGCAAGACCTCCGGACCGTGGCTCTGAACACGGTCCAGATGGGCGAGGAAACCTGTCGGATGGTCACCGCGCCCACTCCTGTACAGCAGCGCGCCTTCGACCTGTTGAAAGTCCCCTGCCGAGCGTAGTGTGCCCAGTAGGCTCCAGCCCATTTCGAGCCTATCTCATGTGAAATCAGTTACTTACGGCAAGTTGAAGGCGGGAACTTCGGGCTAGGCGGCAGGACTCCCCGGCGCGCTCGCCCTTAGCCGACGGACCGCCCAGACCGCTATTAGGGTCGCCGCCGCAAGCATGCCGTACACGGCTAATATCTGGACGGTGGAACGAACGACAAGCTGTCTGGCTTGGGATGGTTTGATGGCAAAGACATTCACACCTTCAAGAGCAATGTGTTCGAAGTAGCCCGTTACACCGCGCGGCCCGCCGATCACGAATCTGAGACCAACGTTAGCAAGGATGAGGCAATCCACGGCCAGAAGACCGGCTCGCAACAGGCGGGCGGCGAGCAGCACCACAGTTCGGGTTCTTGTCATTCATGCCTCCAGTCACTGCTTAGGCTTATGGAGATTGGGATCGGGCGGCAGTGTAAACGTTCTTGCCGCTTTGTTCACTTCCCCCCCTCCCCAGACTCCCCATATAAGGCCAGTAGCTTGGTGGTCGATACTCATTTCATAGACGTCGCCGGAGCGCCCGCTGGATCTGAGCGGATCGTTTCGTAGGTCATGAATTGGCTCATCCTCGGGGGTCACCTCAAAACCGGCCAGTTGGGGTCACTTCAAAACCGGCCAGTTGAGCGTGTCCAGGACAGTCATAGTTGTACCTTACCGTTGGCACTTTCGGCAAGAGTTTTTTCAAGTTAA
>Ga0265323_10000348_pt1 | contig 26483 bp, 37 predicted proteins | sample 41225metaG_FD_193580 | JGI IMG/M metagenome (GOLD analysis project Ga0265323, IMG submission 193580) | Rhizosphere microbial communities from Carex aquatilis grown in University of Washington, Seatle, WA, United States - 4-12-25 metaG | ecosystem: Host-associated > Plants > Roots > Rhizosphere...
GACTTATAGAATTTTTAAATTAATTTGAACAATTGCTGGAGAAATAACTTTTCCTCTAACTGTTTTTCTCATTCTCAATCCTTTTGGTTTGAAGTTTGAAACTTTCTTTTTTCCTTCTCTTCTAGAACGCTTATGCATTCCTTTTCCGTATGTTAATAATAATTTTTTCAATTCTGTTCCTTCAACATTTTCCATTGAAGTGAATCCAGAACTATCACTTGTTCCTGTGATTTCGAATTCGTAGCCTCCGAGCTCGTTGGAAACATCTGTTCCTTCTATTTTATCATGAAGTGATTTTTCTAGCAATGCTTGTCCTTCTGCTTCTAAGTGGAAGGTTTTTCCGTTTTTTTCTGCTATATTTATTTTGAATACCATGGAAACTAAAAATTAAGGGGATTTTTAAAGGTTGCGGGAAGTGAAGTTTTGTTTCGTTAACTGATGTTTTGATAATTTAATATATATTTTCATAAATGTAAATGGTTATAAATAAAGAGGATATATTTTTTTTATGAAAATGGAGATAGAACTATATTTGCCGCCAGTAACAATATCTTTAGAAGACATCGACAGGGTTCGTCCAATGAGTCATCACCTGAAAACATTAGAACAATTGCCTCTTGCACATGAAGATGTAGTCAAAAGAACTATTAAAGTCGATAGAGATTTTTGGCACATTAAGGGATATGAGGTTATGGATTATGCTAAAGAACATTTGCATAGAGGGACCAGATATCTCACAACAAAAGAATTAGATGATATATCTCATTTTTAATTTTCTAAATTAATTAAATTAATTCCAATCATTTTTTTCTTCTGAATATTTAATTATTCATTGCAATTTAAATTTGAAAACCTTTATAACTGAAGAATTTTTGTGTATATTATGAAAGACAAGAAAAGTTTTAGAAAGTTTCCCGAAAGACCAACGAGAAATGTTGAAATAAAAAATATGGTTATCAAAGATATTCTGAAAAGTTCTGAAGAAAAAGCTAATGTTACAGGAAAAATAACTCGAATTGCACAGACAGGTGGGCCCACAATTTTTGTAATTTCCGACGGAACAGGTTCATTTTCACTTAAAGGATTTATTGCTCCTGGCGAGAGAGCTTTCCCTGAATTTAAGGAAGGAGATTGCGTGAGAGCTTTGATTAAAATTGAAGAATTCAACGGAGAAACAGAAGGAGATATTGTAAAAATTTTCAAGCTGAGTGCTTCTGAAGAAAAAGAATTTTTGTATTCGTTAAAAAAAATTGAACTTGAAAGAGCGAAAGTTATTCCTCCAAAATTTTTGATTACTAGTCCGATTTTGGAAAAATTGGAAAAATCTTTTATTAAAGCTGCGACTGAAATTAAGTTAGCTATAATTCAGGACAGGCCGATAATTGTGCGACATCATAATGATACTGACGGATACAGTTCTGGTTTTGCTTTGGAAAGAGCAATTCTTCCGCTGATTGAAGAACAACATGGGACTGAAAAATCTGCTTGGGAATTTTTTACTCGTGCTCCATCTGCTGCTCCATTTTATGAAATTGATGATTCTATTAGAGATACTGCTTTGTCGTTGAGAAATGTTGCAAAATTTTCCAATAAGATGCCGTTGATAATTATTGCAGACAACGGAAGTTCTCCTGAAGATTTAATTGCGATTCAGCAAGGAAAAGTTCACGGTTCTGAATTTATTGTTGTTGACCATCACTATTTTGATGAAGATGTAATTTCAAATGAAGTTCTTACACACATAAATCCATTTTTAGTTGGTGAAGACGGAAGCCATTTTTCTGCTGGAATGCTTTGCGCTGAACTTTCCAGATTTATTAATCCTAATGTAAAAAATATTGAACAGGTTCCTGCTCTTGCTGGTTTTGCTGACAGAATTGATTTGGGAAATCCGTACGCCATGAAAGAATATTTGAAAATTGCAGAGAAAGAAGGATATACAAAAGAATTGCTTTCTGATATTGCTCTTGTTATTGAATATGTTTCTTCTAAAGTTCGTTTTATGGAAGTTAGAGAATATATTGAAGTTCTTTTTGGTGAGCCGAGAGATAAACAGAAAGCTCTTGTGAATTTAATGTCTCCTTATATTCGTGAAATGGATAAGAAAGGTTTGAAAATTGCTCAGGAGAATTCAAAGATTGAAAAAATTGGGAATGTTTATCTTCAGATGATTATGGTTGAAGAAACTTTTCCTATGGGATTTTTTCCAAAGCCAGGCAGAGTTACTGGTTTAGTTCACGACGCTGCACAAGTTGAAAAGAAAATTACAAGTTTAGTTACTGCGGGCATTATGAATAGTGCAATTACAATGAGAGCAACCGATGAAGCGAATTTTTCTGTTCACGATTTGATTAAATTTATTGGGGAAAAACTTCCTGAATCTTTTGTTGCCGGCGGAGGACATAAGAATGCGGGTTCGATTACATTTATTCCAAATAAGAAAGCAAAGGTTGTTGAGTTGCTTAAAGAATTTATTAAGACTAGGAATTAATAAAAATATTTAAAGAAGTTTGATTTCTATAATTCATGGCTGATAAAAAAATTATTGTTTCTACAGATGGACCTTATTTAGTTTCTGGAGATTTTCCTTTAGAAAAAGAAATTGTTGTTTGCGGGAAGGATGGAATTCCTCTAAAATGGAAAAAAGGGGAAAAATATTCTTACAAAAAACGTTGTGTGCTTTGCAGATGTGGAAAATCAAATAGCAAACCTTTTTGTGATGGAACTCACATGGCGATTAAATTTGATGGAACAGAAACTGCTAATAATAAAAAATTTTTAGAACAATGCCATGAAATTGTTGGAGACAAATTAATTTTAAGAGATGCTCCGAAACTTTGTTCTGCTGCGAGATTTTGCCATAGAGGAGGAGACATTTGGGATAATGTTCAGAAGTCAAGTTCTAAATATCAAAAAATTGCAATTGATGATGCATGTGATTGTCCTTCGGGAAGATTAGTTATGTATGATAAGAAAACAGGGAAAGAAATTGAACCGAAGTTTAAACAATCAATTAGCTTGACAGAAGATGATGAAAAAGTTATGGGACCGATTTGGGTTAAAGGAAAAATTCCAATTGAATCGCAGGAAGGAAGAAAATATGAAATAAGAAATAGAGTTACTTTATGCAGATGTGGAAAATCAAATAACAAACCATTTTGCGACGGGGAACATGGAAGAAATTAAATTATCTCCACCATTTCTTTTTTTCTAACTTTGTAAATTCTTCAATCTTATCTTCTATATCTTTTTTTTCTGTTAGTCCTTCAGGAATTCTATATTCAACCCACTTGACTCTTTTTTTATCGATTGTATCTTTCAGATTTTTTTCATGCTGATTTAATTTTGAATTTCCGCTTTTAACTTCAACGAAAACAACTTCATCAATTTTCTTTTCGTCCATTCCTTTGAATACAATAAAATCTATCGGCTTTCCCAAGAATTTGCATTCTGTCGGCAAATAATCAAAATTCGGAAGGTAAGGAGCAAGCTGTTCTGAAAACTGCCCGCCTAAAACTGCACGTGATTTCATGATCGCGTCTTTTCTATAATTTGGAATTTCATTTTCCCAATATTTATTTGTTTTAAAAGAACCAAATTTATTTCCGAGATAATATGCTATGAAGAGACTGACTAAGAAAACTATTATTGAAATTATTGTGAGGAAATCCATAGAGAAAGGAAGAGTGGGAAGTTTTTAATTATTATTGAAATAAAAAGTTCTGCGGAGCAGATGGATGAAAATTTAATCGGCATTCTGACACGATTAAATTTTTGGGGGGAATGTTGTTAATGGGGAGAAATTAATTTAATGGGCAATGCCCCTCAATCACATAAACCACCCCTTAAATGGAGTTAAGTATATATGTCTATTTTTTCAAATTGTTTGGATAGTTACATTTCAATAACCCAATTTGATAATTAAACTAATTAATTTAACTTTATAAATTTTTTTGTTGTAGAACTACTGTTTGTTTTCTTTTTCTGTATATCTATCAATTTTTGAATCCTAAATGCATGATTTAAATCAAAATCATCTATATCTGGGCGGATTAATTCAAAATATTTCAAGCTATCTAAATATGTCCAATCAATCTTTCTTCCTGCTGAGGCAACATAATCTGCAAATTTTAACATATGTTCAGAAGTTCTCAATGTTGGATAAAGTTTAAAATGGTATCTATCTCTTTTTGAAATTTTATGAAGCTCATTTAAAACCGTCGCAATTTTTATTTGAGATTCCATACAAACAGCTCCATCATAACAATAATTTTTTTTGGCTTGGCATCTTAAAGCATAATAATAAAGAACTCCCGCAATTTTTTCAATAAAAAAAGACAAGGGTCTATCTTTACCAGTTAAAGTTTTTATTTTATTTTTAATTAATATTTCATTGTCATTTATCTTTTGTTTAGTAAAACATACACAGGTCATATATATTTTTTTTTCATTTAAAAAGGTTATAACCTCTTTTAATCTAGAAGGTTTTAATGTTGTTCCCTTAGCATCATATTTTTTTAATTCCGTAAATTTTTTATAGAACTCTTCTAAGAATTTTTTTCTATACAACTCATTAAACAAAATAGTCCCGATATAAAAATCTTCATTTTTTATATTTCCGCTTACATCTAAAAATTTTTTATACTCATTTACTTCCATGGGGGATATTTACTCTTAATATGTTATAAATCTTTTTGCTTAAGAGTATATATTTTTATTTTCCCCATTCCTCACTTCCTTTGTTTCTTCGTTTTATCTCGGCAATTTCACTCAAGATTTTAATTTCATTCTGCGTCAACAATTCTTTGTTCTTTTTGAAAGCTCTGAATGATTTTTCTCCCATGTCAGAATACAAAAATTTCTTATCTTTTAATTCACGTTCAAAATTTGTTCCTGGAATTGAAATTGCAACTTCCATTCCTTCTCCTGCTTCTTCAATAGAATTTTTATCTGCCTGAATATTTTTTGTTCTTCCTACTTTATCTTCTGTTTCTGAAATTAAATTAACATTTGCTGTAAGTTTTCCTGCAAGAACCTTGACTCCGAAAATTGCTGGCTTTGTATTTCTAAAAACATACTGATGAAGAATTTCAAGTTTGCAAAGACTAGTTAGTTCCATAAGTTTTCTTTTTTCAATTTCTTTTCTTTTCTCATTTCTAAATTTAACTAAATTCTCAATTAATTTGTAAATAACTTCATCTGTCAAAACTTTTATAGGAACTGTTTTCAAAAGCTCTTTTGTATCGTCATTTATTGAAGTGTTGAAACCCAAAATTATCGCGTCCAGTTCGTCAATTTCCAAGTTCGCTTTTGCCGAAGAGAAATCTATTTTATTTATGCTCCCGATTCCTGCTTTCAAAACTGGAATTCCCGCTTGCTTAAGTAAAAATAAAAGCGCCTCCAAACTTCCAAGAGAATCCGCCTTTGCAATAATCCCCTTACTCTGCGTTTTGATTGTTTCTGTCAATTCTTTTTTGAAAATTTCTTTTATTTCTTCTTTATCCCCTGAATAAGATAAGAAAGGCATCCCAGGAAGAATATCCATTTTCTCGCTGAACTGCATTCTAATTCCTGTCGCTGCAATAACTTTTTCTTTTGATTGAAATCTAGAACTCAACGGCTGAATTTCTTCAATCGCCCTAATCTTTGTCAAAATCGGATTGCCGTCAATATTCGCGACAGCGATTTCATCATTCTTTTTCAACTCTCCATCATAAAGAATCGCCTCAACATAATCATTTGACTTCTCTTTCTTAACTTCAAGAACAACTCCTTTCGCACCTTCTCCTAATTTTAATCTTTCTGCTAAATATTTTTGGCTTAAACCGCAAAGCATCATCATCAATTCAGAAATTCCTTCACCTGTTCTCGCAGAGCAAGGAACCAATGTAATTTTTTTCGTGAAGTCTGCTATATTATAAAATAAATCAGCATCAAATCCGTAATTAGATAATGAACCGACAATTGTCAAATATCTTTCATCAAAAATTGGCTTTACATTTAGAGATTGTGATTCAATATTTTTCTGTAAACTTATATCAGGATTTTTATTAGTTCTCCAACCTGAAATATTATCAATTTTATTCAACGCAATCAGGAAAGGAGTTTTGTTTGCTTTCAAAATCTGGATTACTTCTGAAGTCTGGGGTTTTATTCCTTCATTTATATCAATAACAAGAATCGCCAAGTCTGCTAAACTTCCCCCACGCTTTCTTAAATTTGTAAATGCAGCGTGTCCTGGCGTGTCGATAAATAAAAATCCTGGAATTTCCAATTTAATTCCTTTTTTTTCTATTGAAGGAAATGCTTTTTCAATTTGGCTTTTCGGATAAGAAGTAAATGAAATTTTCTGCGTGATTCCGCCTGCTTCCTGTTCTTGAAGAGAGCTACCTCTAAAATAATCAAGTATGCTTGTCTTTCCATGGTCAACGTGCCCGCAGATTGTTACAATTGGTTGTCGTATCATGCAAATAATAAACAGAATTCAGTTAAAAGGTTTTTGTTCTATTACTAATTATCTTTGGAATTTGCTGAACTATTTTTCTTTATTTTTTTCAAGAAATCCATCTAAATTATATGTAAGTTCTTCATAATATTTTAGCTTGTAACCCTTCTCTGTTGCTTCTACTCCCTCATAATACTCTGGTCCATTATTTCCCCAAATTGTATAATGTTCATATTTAGCAATTTGCCGTTTAATTTTTCCATCTTCCGAATAAAGATTATTTATGTTTCCTGAAAAAGTATCACATTTTATCGTACCATATAATGGTTGACCTGGTTCAGCATTATTATTAAATCCCCACCTAGCTGTAACGATAATTTCTGGAATATTTTCTATCTTTTTTCCATTTCTCGCTTTTTTTATTTTTCTACTTGAAAGTTTTTCTCCTGAAATAATCTTCAATAAATTTCTCATATCTATTAAAATCCCTTAAAATATTTAAATCTTTGTTTTTGTATTCTTTATTAAATTACAACAAATATCCTTCTCAAAATTTATAAATCTAATAATTATTGAATAATTATGAAAGAGGTTGTTTCTGTTGTTTCTTGTAATTCTTATGAGCAAAAAGAAATAGACAAAGCAATTGAGAAATCACTGAAAGAAATTAATTTCAAAATAAAACCAAATTCCAAGATTTTAATCAAGCCAAATCTTGTCAGTAATAATACACCGAACCAACAGGCAGTAACTCATTTTACTCTAATTGATTTTTTATGCAGATATTTTAAAAAAAATAAATGCAAAATAACAATCGGCGAATCATCTGCATTTTACAATAAAGGATACACTTCAAAAGCCTACAAAAGTTCCAAGATTTATGGTATTGCAAAAAAGTATTCTGTTCCTTTAATTGCGTTTGAAGATGAAAAAATTATTCCTGTTGAAAAAAAGAATTTAAAATTTCTTAAAGAACTTTATATTCCGAAAATTATAAATGATTTTGATTTGATTGTTGATGTTCCTAAAATAAAAACTCACATGTTGATGAGATTTACAGGAGCAGTAAAAAATCTTTACGGAATTGTTCCTGGAGGATATAAGCAGATTCTTCACACAAAGACAAAAAATATTAATGAAATGGCTGAAATTATTTTGGATTTGTACCAAAATTTGAAACCTCCGATTTTATCTGTTGCCGACGCTGTTATCGGACTTGATGGCGGGCCTTCTGCCGTTATCGGAAAACCAAAAAAAATCGGCTATATTCTTTCTTCAATGAATCCATTTGCTCTGGATGTAATTGCATGTCAGATGATTGGCTATTCTCCAGAGGATATCCCTTTAATTACAATGGCGGAAAAAAGAAATTTGATAAAAATAAAAGATGTCAAACAAATTGGAGAATTTCACAAAACTATTTTTTCAAAATTAAAAAAAGGTGCGATAGTCAACAAGAAACAAGATTCACTTTTAGTTACAAAAACTTATGCTACTCCAAAGATAAATTCAAAATGCCATTTATGTGAAATTTGCACTTCTGCCTGCCCAACAAAAGCATTGGAAATAAAAAATGATAAATTAATTTTTAATAAAGATAAATGCATCCATTGTTATTCATGTGTTACTTCCTGTCCCGAAAATGCAATTAAATTAAAAGAACAGCCAATGGGGAAAATAATTAATTTTGGCAGATGGATATTTAGAATATGAGCTTGGAAAATATTTTCTTTTTTGTTTTGTTTGGGATTATTGGAGTTGCTTCAGAAGTTTTTTTTATTTCTATAACAAATATTTTTAGAAAAAGAGACAGATGTTTAATAGGACAATCTTCTTTGTGGATGTTTTTTGTTTATGGAACAGTTTATTTTATAATTTTACTGGGGAGAACTTATTTTTCGGGTTATAGCATTTTTTTGAGAGGTTTGCTTTATTTAGTCTTAATTTACGCTCTTGAATTTACTTCTGGAAGTATATTAACAAAATTCAAAGCAATTCCATGGGATTACAGAAAAGATACAAAATATAATTTTAGAGGAATAATCTCTTTGGAATTTCTTCCTATTTGGTATGTTGGAGGAATTATCTCTGAGTTGCTTTATTTATTCCTAAAATCCCATTTAGTTTTCTAGTTAAATTTTATAAATAACTATTAATTATTATAATTATGAAAAGAGAGGTGAAAGATAGTCGAGACGGGAAAAAAAATATTTTTCTTTTGGGAAGTGCAAGTTTATTTAATGATATCGGAAGCGAAGCGATAACTCCGCTTATTCCATTTTACACTACGGCGCTTGGCGGAACAGGAATTGCAATTGGTTTAATCAGCGGATTAAGAGAAGGACTCGCGAGTTTATTCGGTTTATTCGGAGGATGGTTTTCGGATAGATTTGGACAAAGAAAATTTTTTGTTTTTTTAGGATATTTAATTTCATTAATTTTCAAATTTTTTATTGCGGCTGCAAATTCATGGCAATCACTAATCGCTTTTGTCGGCTTTGAAAGATTTGGAAAATCAAGAGATGCTCCGCGTGATGTTATTATTTCAAATTCAACAAAAAGAAAAGGACATGGTTTTGGATTTCATCAAATGATGGATCGAGTTGGGGCAATTATTGGAACACTGATGGTTGTTTTTCTTTTTTGGAAATTACAATTAGGAATTAAAACAATTTTATACATCGCTGCTGGAATTGCAGCATTATCAATTATCCCTGTATTTTTTGTTAAAGATAAACAGACAAAAAAAATAAAGAAAAATTTATTTACAGGAATTAGAGAATTAAATCCTAAATTGAAATATTTTATTTTTGTTTCTTCTGTTTTTACTTTGGGAAATTTTGGGCTTTATCTATTCCTACTTTTGAGAGCTCAGCAAATATCGGGAAGCATTGTAGTTCCTCTGATAATTTATGCAATATTCAATTTTGTTTACGCTTTCTTTTCTGTTCCATTTGGAACTTTATCTGACAGAATTGGGAGAAAAAAAGTTTTGACAATAGGATATATTTTATTTTTCTTTATAACGATTAGTTTTATTTTTGTTAATAATATTTTCTTACTTGCAGTTTTATTTTCACTTTATGGATTGGTTTATGCACTTACAGATTCCAATCAAACAGCTTTGGTTTCTGACTTATCTGGAGATATGAAAGGAACTGCTTTAGGATTCTATGGGTTTGTTACAGGGCTTGTAAACATCTTTGCAGGATTAATTGCTGGAATTTTATGGGATATAAGTTATTCCACAATGTTCATTTATCTCTCAGTAGTTGCCTTGATCTCAATAATTTTGATAATGTTTGTAAAGAAGTAAAAACGAAAAAGAGGGCGTCAAAAACAAAAATAAGAAATTTTACAATTGTTTTTAGATTTAGAGAAGAAGCAACAAAAGCAGTAAAGTAGATCCAAAGATCGCTTTAACTGATCCTTCTGCCTCTTTTCTAATAATATAAGGTATTATGAAATATTTAAGCTTTTTGCTGGCTTCAAAAGTTATAAAAAATGGGATTTGTTCTTTATTTCATGAACGAGAAGACTATTAAGGAACTTCAGGAAAATTATGACTTAGAATTGGATAAGGTTATTTCTGAAATTAAAAAAACAAAGACGAAATTGGTTTTATTGCAATTTCCTGATGGATTGAAACAATATGCAACTGCAGTTGTAGATTATCTTAAGACAAAAACAAGCGCTGAATTTTTAATTTGGCTTGGAAGTTGTTTCGGAGCGTGCGATACTCCTGTTGGAATTGAGAAATTGAAACCAAAAATAGATTTAACAATTCAGTTTGGACATAATGAACTTCTTCCTTCTTATTAATTACAACCATCCAGCAAGCAAAGCCAATCCAACAACGAATAATAAAATTCCTGCGATTAAGTGAAGAATTTTTACATTTCTTTCTTTCCACTGAGAAACATTTTCCGCAGTTGTTAATCCTTTGTAAATTATTATTGTAATTGCAATTAAAGGAAGAACAATTATTAAATTGAAATATAAAAGCCATGGCAGAGCTCCGAGAAGTCCGAGCTGTGAAAGGGATTCTGTTGCGATGAGAAGCGGAGTCATTGTGCATGGGCTTAAGAAAAGTGTGATGATAAATCCTGTAAGAAAAGCTCCGAAAGGAGAAGTTATTCTTTCAATAAATTTTTTTGCTTTTGGGCGCATCCATATGGGCATTTCTGTTGCGAAGCCTCCAGCTCTGTAGAAAAAGAAATCTTTAATTTGCAATCCTCCGATAATCATTGATAAAGTTGCGAAAACATATTTTACATAAACCGCTCCTTGTCTTAGAAATCCGGTGAATGTATTAAATAGCTGAACTAAAACTATTCCATAAAATAAATATCCAATATAAACTGCAGAAATAAAAGCAAGTCCTGCGAATAAAACCTTTTTCTTTTTTTCTTGGTTTTGAGTTAGGATTGTAATCAAAACTAAAATGAGCATCGCAATTTGACAAGGATTAACAGAATTCGCCAATGCCAACAAAGTTATTTTTCCGAGACTTAAAATTTCCAAAACCATTTAACATCCAGTTAGTTGTTTTAATTTTTCAATTGTCTGAACACCTTCATAACTTTGATTTTTTATTATCCAAGTTGGAGTTCCTTGAATTCCTGCAGAAATGCATTTTTGTTGATTCTCAGTCTGAATGCAATCAATCATATTAAGATACTGAGTATTATTTCCAAACAAATCTTCCTGGTCTTTGCAATGAGAACATCCTGTCTGAACATACAACAATGAATTTTTTCCGATGCATTTTGCAATATCTGAAGAAGTTTGTGGAGCAGGTTTATTTAAAATTATAAACATAGATAAAACTAAAATTGCAATTATAATCAAAGCGGTTATAAATCTTTCAAGACTTTTTTTCATAAATAATAAAATAAAATAAATGTTTTAAATCTTTGGATAATTATCACTGAATATCTTCAAGAGCTTTTCTTTTTCGTTCGACTAGAATTTTTGTAAGATAATCTTCATATTGTCTTTGAGCAACTTGCAATGCTTCTTTTCCAATTTCATTATTTGTATAGGTTACAGAATATTTGTTCTGAGTTATTTCAACTGACTCAACTTTATTTTTGGAATAGGTAACAATATACTTTATTTCCTTTCCGTCGGGTTTTGTAATTTTCAAAGAATTTTCGAATGGACCTCTATATTGGAATACTTTTTCATTCCCAATTTTTCCTGTCCAATAACTACAACTTGTTAATCCAATGGATATTCCAAGAATAATTGCTTTAAGTGAATTTTTCATATTAATTTCTTAATTTGGCGATTTAAAAGAATTATTGTTCTCTAATAATCAGGGATATCGTCATCTGGTGCGAATTTCTTTTGTGTTGTTTTTGCTGAACTTGAACTTGCTGAACTTGCTCCTTCGCCTGAAGCAACTAAATCATTTGGAGAAATTGAATTAATCATCTGCTTAAATTCTTGAAAATTTTTTGCAGGAATTCTAAGTCCTTTTTTTGTAGGTCCTGTATATTTATCGCTCGTAGTGTATTCTCTTATATCAACGCCGACACTTCCGTTATATTCTCTTACTCCAATAACAATATCAGTTACTGCTCCTTGGTATTCTCCTTTGTTTATTTTTCCAATGTCCTTGTCTGTCATAATAAGAATTAATTATTTGTTTATTTAAATGTTTTCGTTGTAAAAAGAGATATAAATCTTTAAGAATAATAAATTAATAATTTTTGAATGAGAACAATGGATTTAATACCTGCTCAAATTGTTGAAGATTTTGGAATCAAAGAGTTTATTGATACACATCTTGAAAGAGTAATTGAAAAATTAGAGTGTTCCAATGAAGCAGAATCTACTTCTTTTATTTGCGGGTTAATGCAAATTGGTTCAGATACTTCCCATTGGAAGAGTGCTATGGGGAAATATAAAATGGGAGTTAAATCTCCTGTTGTTAATCTTTCTTCATATGTTACTCAATACATAAGAGATAAAGCATCTCAAACGATATAAGTTTCTTTGTTATAGTTATATCCTTAAGCACAATTAAAGTTAAAAATGAATGTTTCATAGCTTTTCAATGACAGAACCTTGTTTCAAATGTAACAACACTGGAGTTGTAAAAGAAAAAGACGGAAGCGTTCATACTTGCTGGGATTGTCTACAAAAAGGACAGCTAGATGTTCATTCAGATAAAGTTCCTGAATCTAAAGTTAAGATTTAATTTATAGAAATAATATTGAAAATATATTAAACAAAACTTGCTTTTATTATTTTTATTTGAGAAATAGGCTCGTCATTTGAATCTGTTTTAACTTTTGACATTTTATTTACAACATCCATTCCGCTTGTTACTTTTCCGAATACTGCATATCCATCGTTCCCCACTTTGTAATCAAGGAAATTATTATCTACAACATTTATAAAAAATTGTGCTGTTGCAGAATTGGCGACATTTGTTCTTGCCATTGCGACTGTTCCGATTTTATTTGATAATCCGTTATTAGATTCAAGTTTTATAGGAGCATGAGTTGGTTTTTCATTTCCATTTGTATCCATTCCTCCACCCTGAACCATAAATCCTGCAATTATTCTGTGGAAAATTGTGTTATCATAAAATCCTTCGCTAACATATTTTTTAAAATTCGCAACAGTTATTGGAGCTTTGTTAGGATATAATTCTATAACAAAATTTCCTGCTGTTGTTTCAATTTTTACTTTATTCGAATCTGATAAATTTTTTGTTGTATTTCCTGTCATTTTTATTGTTAAGATTGTTCCCGCAATAAGCAGAACAAAAATGAATATAAAAATTATCTTTTTCATCTCTTAATTAATATTGAGTTAATTCTGCTTCTAATCCTAAATTTTTTTTCTTTAAATCTTTTTGGATTTTAGCCAAAACTTTTTTATTTCTTGAACAAATTGTGTCTTTTAAGTTAACCATAACACTTGTGTTTCCTATTTGGTACATTTTTAAGAATTCCATCCCCTCATTGTGTTCACTTACTCTTTCATCTTCATTATGTTCTTTAAGATAATCTAAAACAGAATTCAATTCTTCTTTTTTTATAGGAAATAAAGAATACATTTTAATCTTTCATCTCTATTTTTATGTTTACATTCTTTGGAATGTACATTTTCATAATATTATGAAGAATTTTTTCGTTTGCTGGGAAATCAATTAATCTTTTGTGGATTCTCATTTCAAATCTGTCGAATGTTGCTGTCCCATTTCCGCAAGGTGATTTTCTTGTTGTGATTTTTAGCTTTTTAGTAGGCAAAGGAACAGGTCCAGATATTGTAATTCCTGATTTTTTTGCGATATCCTTGATAGATTCACAGATAGCATTGAGACTTTCTATGTCTGTGCTGTTGAGTTTAATTCTAACTTTTGTCATGATAATCATCATTAAAAATAGTTTAAAAATGTTTTGTGCTGAGGAATTTAGGAAAATTTTAAATAGAAACCTCTCTTTGCTTTTCGATGATAGATATTAATTTGATTAGGGAAAGTCCTGAAATTGTCAAGGAAAATATAAAAAAGAAGTTCCAAAATGATAAACTTCCTCTCGTTGATAAAGTTGCTAAATTAGATGAAGAATGGAGAAAATTGAAATATCGTGAAGATAAACTTAGAGCAGAAAGAAACAGAATTTCCAAGGAAATTAGTGAAGCAAAAAAAGCAGGAAAAAGTGTTGTTGCTTTAATGAAACAGGCGAAAGATATTCCAGATGAAATTGAAAAAATCAACATTAAAAAATCAAATCTTGAACTTGAGATTAAAGAAATTATGATGGTTATTCCAAATATAATTGACAATTCTGTTCCAATTGGAAAAGATGATTCTGAAAATGTAGAAATAAAAAAATTCGGCGAACCAAAAGTTCCAAATTATCAAATTATTCATCATGCTGAACTTGCTGAAGAAATGGAAGGAGCTGATTTTGATTCTGCAAGAGAAACTTCAGGAAATGGATTTTATTATCTGACTGGAGATTTTGCAATTTTGCATTCTGCAATGCTTGCTTTTGCAAGAGATTATATGATTAAACAAGGATTTGAATATGTAATTCCCCCATTCATGATTAGGAGAAAAGTTGTGGAAGGAGTGATGTCATTTAAGGAAATGGATGCGATGATGTATAAGATTGACGGCGAGGATTTGTATTTAATTGGAACAAGTGAACATTCAATGATTGGAAGATTTGCGGACAAAATAATTCCCGGGAAAAAAATTCCTTTGACATTAACAAGTTATTCCCCATGTTTTAGAAAAGAAGTTGGCTCGCATGGAATTGAACAAAAAGGATTTTACAGATTGCATCAATTTGAAAAACAGGAAATGATTGTTGTTTGCGAACCAGAAGATTCCTACAAATGGTATGACAAGATGCTTCAGTTTACCATCGATGTTTTTAGAAAATTAGAAATTCCTGTAAGAACCTTGGAATGTTGTTCTGGAGATTTGGCTGATTTGAAAGCGAAGTCTGCCGACGTTGAAGCTTGGAGTCCAAGACAGAAAAAATATTTTGAAGTTGGTAGTTGTTCTAATTTAACAGATGCGCAAGCAAGAAGATTAAATATTAGAATTGAAGGAAAAGGAAAAATTTATTTTGCTCACACTTTGAATAATACTGTTCTTGCATCGCCTAGAGCATTAGTAGCATTTTTAGAAAATCATCAGCAAAGAGATGGAAGCATAAAAATTCCTGCTGCTTTGCGTCCTTACATGACAGGGAAAAGAGTTATTGAGAAAAAGAAGGAAAAATAATTATAATTCGAATTCTTCAATAAAATCAATAATTGTTTTGTACTTTTCTAAAAATTTAAAACCTCTATCAGTTAATGAAATAATTTTTTCTCCTTTTTTGTTTGTGCCTTCTTTCACAAAACTTTTTTCAATTAATTCGGACAAATATCCTTTGAATCTCATTGAAGAAAGATTTGATTTTCTCAGAAGCGGCGTTGATTTTATAGAGTTAGATTCATCTTTAATTGTCAGCAACATATCTTTTACTATTTCCAATTTTGCTCTTTTTGTCATTTTAATCAGAACCAGCTTTCTTAAGAGTTTTATACAATATAGCTAAAAAAATTCCTGACGAAATGAGATAAATAAATAATTGAGTATTTTGCAAGAAATCTGGAAGCAATATGTCTATTACATTGAGCACCCAAAAAATAAATAATAATACATATGTAGCATACAAATTATTTTTCTTCTTTTTTGAATCTTTATGAACGATGTAAAAACTAAAAATAATAAAAATAAGAAGAAGCAAATTTAATATTAAATAAACATAAGAATTTCTTAACAAAACACTGACTATTGAGATTACTAAAGCAAGAAGATGGAATAAATAAATTTTTTTGGAATTTCCATTCCATTTTTTCCACATCACACTATATAATAAATAAAACATTGCCATAGAACTAAAATAAATAAATAAGAAAAGACTGAGTTCTCCGATTAACATCGGTGCAAAATCAAGAATTTCTCTGATATTAAAATAGCTTAATACAAATTTTATAAATGACCTGAAAAAATAAGCAATAGCAAAAAATAGAAATGCCTGCCTGAAATATTTTATCCCTTTGTATGAACTTAATTCATACACTTCACGTGTTCCAAAATAAATCATTAGACTGCATACTATTATTACAAAAGAATAAATTATTTCTGCTCCAAATCCAAGTGCTACGAAATTTAATGGGGGGGACATCTTATCTAAATAGGTTCCATTTCAAATATTTAAAGGCTATGGATTTAATATCCACCTCGCTTATAAAATAGTTTCTTCAAATATATTCGTGAATATAAATTTGAAAGGAGGTATAAACATGAAGAAGAAGAAAATTAAGAACAAATATATGTTCGGGATTTTTGCTTTGGCAATAATTGCTGTTCTTGGAGTTGGAGTCGCAGTTGCATCTCCTCTCGGAAAAGGATTTGGATTTATGGGAAATTCAAATCTTACTACTGCAGAAAAAACAGCGATGCAACAACAAGCACAAGAGATACAAACTGCAATTGACAATAAAGATTTCGCAACTTGGAAATCTTTGATGGAATCTCAACTTACTGAAAATAATTTCAATAAACTTGTTGATGCAAACCAAAAAATGTCACAGGAAAAAACTCTTCAGAGTGAATTGAAACAGGCAGTTTCCGACGGAGATACAGCAAAAGCGCAGGAATTAAAGGCACAACTTTTTGACTTGGTGCCCCAAAGAAATTTTGGACAAAGAAATCTTGCAACACAAACTGCTTCAGCAAATTAATTTAATTTTTTATTTTTTTTAATCTTTAAATGGATTCTCAATCCATCGAACTTATAAATTAAAAACATTTATTATTAAAATGAAAAATAAAAAAGAGAAGAAGAAAGTTAAACCTCTTATTATTATATTATCTGTTATTATTCTTGTAGGAATTATTTTTGGTGCCCTTTATTTTACAGGAGTTTTTAATAAACATGGAAGATATCCTGGAAATTTTCAAGGAAGATTTATGAATGGTTCACAGATGAGAAATTTTAAATTAAATCAATCTCAAATTGACGAAATAAATTCTTTTTTCAACAATAATCCTTCTGCAAGCGACGTGCAAAATTATTGTTCTGCAAATAGAGGTTCTTGTTTTTATTATTGCAGAAATTTAAATCCAACAAGTGAAATTTGCAGTTCGATTATGAATTTCAGCAGACCTTCGCAGGTAGGAACTTCTCAATGAGTGAATCATTAATAAGAATTGAAAATGTTTGGAAAAAATATGACATGGGAGAAGCAGAACCACTTATTGTTTTAAGAGAAGTATGTTTAGATATTAAAGACAAAGAATTTGTTGCAGTTACAGGGCCGAGCGGAAGTGGAAAATCTACAATGGTAAATATTATTGGTGCATTGGATAAACCTTCTTTTGGTGCAGTTTATCTAAGAAATAAAAATATTGCAGAGATGTCAGAATCTTCACTTGCTTTTCTTCGCGGAAAAACTATTGGTTTTATTTTTCAGCAGTTCCATCTTCTTCCAACATTAAATGCAATAGAAAATGTAATGCTCCCAATGGAGATTTCAGATATTTCAGAAAAAGATGCAAAAGCAAAAGCAAAACAATTATTGGAAATGCTTGGATTAGGGGACAGACTTTATCACAAACCGAATCAGCTTTCAGGAGGACAACAACAAAGAGTTGCAATCGCACGAGCTCTTGCTAATGATCCTCAAGTGATTCTTGCCGACGAGCCGACAGGAAATCTTGATAGCCACACTGGAAAATTTGTGATGGATTTTCTTGGAAAATTGCATGAAAGTGGAAAAACTGTTATTCTTATTACTCATGATTTGGAACTTGTAAAATATGCAAAAAGAATAGTTCATATTCACGACGGAAAAATAAAGAGTGATACTAAAAATAAAAATGTAAAATGTTTATATTCGTCATAAAAAGGATTTTAAATCCATCTTGCTTATAAATAAAAATAAGTTAGTAACAAAATGAAAAAGAGAAATCACATAAAAAATATTTTATTGTTGTTAGTTGTAAGTTTCACAATTTTAAATTTTGTTTCTGCAATTGAAGTTAATCTTAATTCTACTGTTGATTCTTCTGGAGGCCTTATGCAATTCAGATTATTAAAATATGAACCTTATCCAGTAAATCCTGGAGAGTACTTTGACCTTTGGGTTTCTGCTCAGTATATTGGAACACCAGGATTAAGTGATGCTCATTTTGTATTATCCCCCGAATATCCTTTCTCTTTGGATTCTAATGAAAGCGCAATTCAGGATTTTGGAGCAATTAATTCTCAGCCGATAGTTTTACATTACAAAGTAAAAGTTGATGCAAACGCAGTTGAAGGGACAAATCAAATAAAATTAAATTATCAACTTGGAAATATTATTTATACACAATCTTTTGATATTGATGTTGAGAATTCACAAACTGCTTTTGATGCAGTAATACAGCAAATTAGCGGTTCAACTGTTTCAATCGCTTTAGCAAATACTGGAAAATATGCTGCTAACTCTGTAATTGTAAAAATTCCTAACCAAGATTCATTTGTTACTACAGATAATATTAATGGACAGATGGTAGGAAATTTAGCAACTGGGGATTATAGTGTAGTTAGTTTTTCTCTTGCTTCAAAAGTTACAAGAACTTCTTCAACTACTTCAAAAACTATTCCAAGAATGAATTCAACAAATTTTCAGCCTGCAAATAGTTCATTAAAATTTGAAGTTGATTATACTGATAATATTGGAGTAAGAAGAGTTGTTAATATGGAACTTCCTTTAATTTTAAGAGCAACTAATTCCACTTCAATTACTGGTGCAGCAAGTTATGGAAATTTTGCAGGAAGAAGAACTCAAAGTACATGGTCAGTATGGTATACACTTTTAATTATCGTTGCAGTTTTGGGAATTGGATTATTTATCTGGTTTAAAAAATCTCCAAAGAAAATGAAAGAATTTTTTGGAAAAATAAAAAATATTTTCAAAAGAAAAAAAGGTTCTGTTGATAATGCAAGTTCTGTTCCTGACTGGGTTAAAAATGCTAAAGAAAAAGAAAATGAATTATTACATTCTTCAGCAAAAAAGAATTCTCGAGAGAAGGAGAGAAGATAAAAATCTCTAACTCAAAATGAGATTAAAAAAATCTTTTCAACTTGCACTTAATCTTTTGTTTCATAGTAAATTAAGAAGTTGGCTTACAATTATTGGAATAATTATTGGGATGGCTGCAGTTGTTGCGATAATTTCTATTAGTCAAGGTGCGGAACAACAATTGCAACAAAGATTAGGAAGTTTAGGAGCAGATGTTTTAACAATCACTCCTGGAGCGTCGAGAGCTTCGGGAATTGGATTTGGCGGAGGAGGTTTTGGCGGAGGAGTTTCTACAGTTACTACACAAAAAAATTTAACTTCCAAAGATATTACTGCAATAAAAAGTGTTCCGAACGTGGAATATGTAATGGGAAGTGTTTCTGGGAGAGCAGATGTTTCTTTTTCTGGAAAAACTTCTTCAAATATGAATTGTCAAGGCGTTGATATTTCTTTATGGAAAGATATTACTACAGAAACATTAACTTCTGGAAGATTTTTAACTACTGGAGATTCTTATGCAGTTGTTATTGGAAGCAATGTAGCAAATTCTATCTTCGGAAAAACAATTTCATTAAATGATAAATTAATTATTGGTGGACAATCTTTTAATGTTGTTGGTATTGTTGAAAGTGGCTCTTCAATTTACATGCCGATTAGCGTTGCACGAAATGTTTTGGAAAATGCAGAAGGAGATTTTTTTAGTTCTATCTCTGTAAAAATTTCTGATGTAAATTTAGCAAATGATACTGTAAATTCAATAACAAATAGATTAATGTTATCTCGTGGAATTTTACAAGCTAAAAAACAAGATTTTAGCGTTTCTAATCCTGCATCATTCCAGCAAACTATACAACAAACTTTGGGGACAATGACTTTATTTTTAGGAGCGATTGCTGCGATATCTTTACTTGTTGGTGCAATTGGAATTGCCAATACAATGTTTACTTCAGTTTTGGAAAGGACAAATGATATCGGAATTATGAAAGCGATTGGAGCGAGGAATAAAGATGTTCTTTCTATCTTTTTATTAAATTCAGGATTAATCGGATTTATTGGCGGATTAGGAGGAGTAATATTAGGGTCTATTGCTTCGACGTTAGTAAGTTCTGCAGCAGGAATTGGAACCTCTGTTGCAGGAGGAAGGGGAGGTGGAGGACTTGGAAATCTTTTTGGTTCTTCTTATGTAAGTCCAGGATTAGTAATTGGAGTTTTATTATTTTCAGTTGCAATTGGAATGATTGCAGGAATAATTCCTGCGATTAGGGCTTCAAAGTTAAGTCCTGTTGATGCATTAAGGTATGAATAATTTTATTTTATTTTTATTCATAAGCTTTATAAATTTCTTTTTGATAAAAGAAATATGGAAAAAATAATTGAGGTGAAAAATTTAGTTAAAAAGTTTGGTGATTTTACTGCGGTGAATAATATTTCTTTTGATGTGAAAAAAGGAGAGATTTTTGCATTTCTCGGTCCGAATGGAGCAGGGAAAACCACGACGATAAAAATTCTTACAACTCTTCTTAATCCTACTTCGGGAGATATTAAAATTAATGGATTTTCTCCTGTTTCTGAAGAAGATAAAGTGAGACATTCTTTTGGAATTGTTTTTCAGGACCCGAGCGTTGATGAAGAATTAACTGCTTATGAAAATATGGAATTTCATGCAATACTTTATCATGTCCAATCAAAAGTTAGAAAAGAAAGAATTACTGAATTATTAAAACTTGTAGAATTATGGGACAGAAAAGATGAATTAGTAAAAACTTTTTCTGGAGGTATGAAAAGAAGATTAGAAATTGCAAGAGGATTAATTCATCATCCGAAAATTCTTTTTCTTGATGAACCTTCTCTTGGACTTGATCCACAGACAAGAAATTTTTTGTGGAAATATATTCAGAAGATGAATAAAAAAGAAAACATGACAATTTTTTTTACAACACATTACATGGAAGAAGCAGAAAAACTTGCAGATAATATTGCAATAATTGATAATGGAAAAATTATAGAAATTGGTTCTTCTGATAAATTAAAGAAAGATACAAAATCCAAATCTCTTGAAGAAGCGTTTTTGAAATTAACCGGAGACGGCATAAGAGAAGAATCTGCTTCTCCAAAAGATAGAATGAGAATGCATCGAGGTATGCAAGGAAGAAGATGACAAGCACAGTTTATATTATGTGGTTGAGAGAAATTAAAAGATTCTGGCGTTCGAAAGCGAGAATTTTTGCATCATTAGCACAGCCACTTTTATTTTTAGTAGCATTAGGTTTTGGTTTTGGTCCGATTTTTGAAAAAGCAGGCGGAGGAAATTATGTTGAATTTTTAGCTCCAGGAATTATTGGAATGAGTATACTTTTTTCTGCAATGTTTATGGGAATTCAAGTTATATGGGACAGGCAATTTGGATTTTTGAAAGAAACTTTAGTTGCTCCTGTTTCTCGATATAAAATAATGTTGGGAAGAACTCTCGGAGGAGCTACTGTTGCTTCATTTCAAGGAATAATAGTTTTTTTTGTATCTATGTTAATGGGATTCATGCCCCAGAATTGGTTATTGGTTCCTTTCGCATTTCTTTTTATGTTTTTAATTGCAATTTTATTTACTGCTTTAGGAACTGCTATCGCTTCAAGATTAGAAGATATGCATGCATTCCAATTGATAATGAATTTTCTTATTATGCCTTTATTCTTTTTATCAGGAGCATTATTTCCAATCACAACTCTCCCAAACGCTTTACAAATTGTAATAAAAATAAATCCATTATACTATGGAATAGACGGATTAAGAACAGTTCTTACTGGATTAAGCCAAATAAATTTATTGTCGGACTTTTTTGTTTTAACTGGAGTAGCAATAGCAGTTACTCTTATTGGAAGTTATCTTTTCTCAAAAATACAAGTTTAATTTATTTTTTAATTCTTCCTTACGATAAATTTATTGCAAAAGAGTCATGGAAAAATCATTTTCTGATTTTTCCTTCCTGCCAGTCTTTTAGAACTAATCTCGCAGTTCTGTCTTCATCAACTTCATTTCCTTTTTTTAGAATTCCTCTTTTTCTTCCTAATTTTTCAATTAATATTTCTGAATCTCCTTCTGAATCAATCTTATAAAAATTATCCAAAAGCTTTGGAAATTCTTTAACAAGTTCAGAAACAACCATTTCTGGATTTTTTATCTGGCTGTATGAACGTGCTCCAACTTTTGCATGTCTTGATATTGATTCAAGATTTGAATCGGAATAATCTTTTTTTGAAATAACTCCTGGACTATCAAGCAAAACTATTCCCGTAGTAAGATTAACTTTCTGAATTCCATGTGTAAATCCTGCATCTGCTCCGATTCCTGCAGCAGGTTTTCCTACGAGAAGATTGATTAAAGAACTTTTTCCTGTGTTTGGGTACCCAATAATCCCAACAGTTACTTTTTTCATTTTTGTATCAATTGGCTTTTCAACATTGTAAGAAGTTATTTTTATTTTATTTCTTAATTCTTTTCCGCCTTTTTTTGTGATACATGAAACAAAAACTCTAGGAGTTAAAGAGATAATTTCTTTTGCTTTCATTTTTTTTACATCAATTAAATCTGATTTGTTAAAAACATAAATTAATTTCTTTCCAAGTTTCTTAATCATTTCTTCTGCTTCTTGGTTTCTCGTTTCCTGAATAAATCTTGCGTCAAGAACTTCAAGAATTATATCTGATATTTGAACAATTTTTTCAGAAAGTGCAGGATATTTTGCTCTTTCTGTATCTAACTTAGGAGTATGCCGAATAATAATTGATGAAGCATGTTTCTTTCCTTTTGAAAAACTAAATTTTGATTTCATAATAAATAGAGTCATTATTTCTCTTTAAACTTTCCCATCCGTATATTTATATAGTCGAATATTCGTCTAATTATACGAGATAGGAAGAGATTTCTAGATTGTTATTAAATAGATATGGAGGAAAATATACATGGTATACAACGATAGACCAAGACAAGGTGGCTATAGAGATAACTTTAATAGCGAACCTAGAGAAATGCACAAAGCAATTTGTTCTGAATGTAAGAAAGAATGCGAAGTTCCATTCAAGCCTACACCAGGTAAGGATGTATTTTGCAAAGATTGTTTTGCTAAAAAGCCTAAAGCACCAAGAAGATATTAACTTTAATATTTTCAAATAATTTATTTTTTATTTTAACTTTCTATTTATTTACTTTATTCTTAGAATTATCTGAATCGACTATTTCTATTTCTGAAATTTCTAGAACCAGAATTTCCTCTTCCTGAAAATCTTCCTGAAGAACGAGAATTTCTTTCTCTAAATTCATCATTGTAATGATTTACATAATCAACTTTAACTTGTTCAATTTGAGGCAAATCTTCTTGAGTAATAATAAGAGCTTTATTTTTCTGAATATTTCCGAAGTTTTCATAATCTCTGTTTGAAAGAATATTTATCACTTTTCCGTTTTCTCCTGCTCTTGCAGTTCTTCCGATTCTGTGAACATAATCATTGCTGTCTTTCGGCAAGTCGTAATTGTAAACATGAGTAACACATTTTATATCCAATCCTCTTGCAGCGATATCTGTGCATACAAGAATATTAAATTCTCTATTATGAAATTCTCTGAGAATACTTAATCTTTTATTCTGGACTAATCCGCCGTGAATTGCTTTTGCTTTTATTCCGAATTTGTACAAACTATCTGCGATGGTATCTGCATTTCTTCTAGTAGAACAAAAAATCATTGCAAGTTCTGAATTTTCTTCTTTTAACAAATGAACAAGAAGAGAAAATTTCTGATTAGAAGAAACATCGTAGTAGATTTGTTTTAATTTTGAATCTTCAACAAAAGATTTGGCTGAAACTTCTTCAGCGTTTTGAGTATATTTTTTTGCGAGGTAATCTAAATCTGCGGAAATTGTTGCAGAGAAAAGCATTGTCTGTCTTTGTGCAGGACATTGTTTTACAATTGCTTCAACATCATGATGAAATCCCATGTCAAGCATTCTATCAACTTCATCCAAAACAAGAAATTTTACTTCGTTTAATTTTAATGTTCTTCTTTGAAGATGATCAAGAATTCTTCCAGGAGTTCCTACGAGAATATCTGTATTTCTAATGATTCTGATTTGTTTTTGCATATCAACTCCTCCGTAAACTGCAAATACATTTAATTTTTTATTTCTTGAAAAATGTTTTATTGAATCTGATACTTGTTCTGCAAGTTCTCTTGTTGGAGTTAAAATTAATGCTTGAACATTTCCATTTGGTTTTAGATTTTCTATAATAGAAGATGCAAATGCCAAAGTTTTTCCGCTTCCTGTTGCAGAACTTCCGATTATATCTCTTCCAGCAAGTGCTAAAGGAATTGCTTTCATCTGAATTTCTGTAGGTTCTTCAATACCTTTTATTTTTAGAACAGATAAAACTTCTGGAGAAAGTCCCAACTTTGCAAAACTCGAATTCTCTATTTGTTCTAAAATTTTCATTTCTGTCATTTTTAAATTTCCAATTTAGTAATAATGCGCGAATATATCAAGAAATATTTCTTGAAGCAAGTCTTTTGAGACTAGCTCAAGACTTAACCGTTATCTAACATTACTCACATATCTCCATCAAATCGAGGGTATATAAAGTGTTCTACTACTAATTTTACCAGTCAGGAAATTGCCCAGAAGGCAAATCTCCGTCAAGAAACCATTTATTTTCATACTTAACTATTTTTATTATTTGCCCCGAATTTGTTTGGCAAAATCCATAGTCATCTGTTTTGTTTATTAAATCAGTGCAACCCCTGAATTTATAATAATTTTCAAAAGTGCTGTGAGCTATCTGTAATATCTTAATCCAATATACAAATGCAATAGCTATCATTAGGAATATCAATAACATTGAGAGAATTAATATTTTAATCTGTTTTTTCATTATTATCTTAATGATTTATAATTTAAGTAATTATATAAGAATTTTAAAATATATATAAAATCCTAGAAAACCTTAAAAGTAAAACAATATTGTCTTGATTATGAAAAAAGTTGGTATTATAATTTTTGTTCTTCTCCTTTTAGCTGCGGGCTCTTATTATTTCTTTTTGAATTATCCCGCAACAACTTATGCTATTCTTGGATTGAACTATTCTGCAAATTCAACTAATTTAACTCAAATTCAGATAAATACTTCGACTTTTTCAAATGCGACTTCTGTAATTTTAACAAATAATTCTTCAAATTTAAATTTGACTTCAATAAATACAACAATTTCAAGTTCAGTAAATATTTCAGAAAATAATTCTGTAACTTCAATTACTCCCGTAACCATACCTACATCTTCTGCAAATTCTGTTTATAATGTTACAATTGTAAATTTTGCATTCTATCCCAATAACATTACAATACATAAAGGAGATACTGTTCTTTGGGTAAATCAAGAGAGCATGTTACATCGCGCAGTTTCAGATAATGGAAATGAAATTGATTCTTCTGATTTAATTTTAGGCTTGTCATATTCTCACACTTTTGGTAATGCAGGAAATTTCAGTTATCATGATTTCTTCCATCCTTCAATAACTGGAACTATAATTGTTGAATAGAAAAATTAATTTTTTTAAAATTTGGAACTTTAATCAAATTTTATTCTCTTGAACTAAGTCCAACTTTCAAAGAATATCCTGCGAAAAAGTTTGGTTTTAATGTTAAATCGCTTGCTTTGCCTAAATCAGTCATTTGAATAATTATTGGAAAAGATAATCCTCCAAAGATATTCATTGTAATCCACACATTGTTAATTTTTCCCTTCATTTCGTATCCAGTTTTTACTGTTTGATTCATTGCATCTGCTAATTTATTGCTCGGATTTTTTATTTTTTCATCCTGAAAAATTTCTTGCATAAAATCTGCTTCATATTCTAAAAATACTCCGTTTGAAATAATGCTATCTCTTGTAGGAACAAGACCAAATAATTTTGCATATGCTCCCGGACTTAAACTCAAGTTTTCAGGTCCTTCATAAGGGATAGAATTAACATCATAAGAAGTGTGTTGATATCCGGCATTTATCCAAGAGCCTCTTATTCCCATTTCAAGATTGGAAAAATCTTTTTTAAAACCCACTCCTAGACTTGCATTAAGGTCTGTGCATGGAAGGTAGGAATCTTCATGATAATTTACTACCATAGGATTTGAACCAATATCTAAATTAAAACCTGCATCTGCAGTAACATAGAAACCCTCAGCACTTGCTTTTTTTACGGGAGCAAATAATAATCCTGCTCCGAGAGCTGCTAAACTCAAAATCTTTGTGAGTTTTTTCATAATAAATCATATACTTACTTCTTTATATATTTTGTGTTTGTAACTCTTTTATAATTAATACAAAAAAAAGATTTTAGATTTACGCCCACGCCGAGAGTCGGACTCGGGTTATATCCGTGACAGGGATATGTCATAGCCGTTAGA
>Ga0265323_10000349_pt1 | contig 26450 bp, 20 predicted proteins | sample 41225metaG_FD_193580 | JGI IMG/M metagenome (GOLD analysis project Ga0265323, IMG submission 193580) | Rhizosphere microbial communities from Carex aquatilis grown in University of Washington, Seatle, WA, United States - 4-12-25 metaG | ecosystem: Host-associated > Plants > Roots > Rhizosphere...
CTAAAATGAAAATCGCATCATCTTTAGTAGGGTTTATAGTTATGTAAGTAGTATGAACTGAACAAATATGCTTTTGAAGACCTATTTTGAGAGGGGGATTATATACAGAAGATAGTAATTCTTACTCATCTTTTTTCTTTGACAAACGTTTGGGTATGATCCTATAGCAACAACTAGTGAAAAAACGAAAGCATAGGTACAAAAATTGGAAATCCTAAAGTGAAATCCAATAATTTTATAAAAGAACACTCCTAAACCAGGTCTATTCAACAACCCTTCATACCAACTCTTTTTCTCTCCTTTCGTGTGTATAAAGGAAAAAGTAAGATGCCGACTCCATCCAACCAGACAGAGCACGGGCAGCAAGGCATAGTGTTGCCTTCATCCTCACCGTCCGTTCGTATTTCATTTCGCTGGGGTATTTGGCTTTCTATTCTTCTTTCGGGAGCGGAAACAGCAATCCATTCTTCAGGTGACCTAGCAGCTATTTAGAAGCCTTACACCTTTTTCTATAACTATTCCGCGTTATGGGTCGGTCTATCCCAGCCCTAAGAAATCTCTACTGGAAATAAAGGTTTAAAATCCCGCTTGCAGAACTAGATGTCACAGAATTTAAAAAAGAACTCCTAGCAGGACTAGAAATTCAACTGCTTCGAATAGCCTGCCTGCTACTATGCCAAGTTAACTCGCAATGGAGTTTTTTTTTATGCTATTTTAAAGAGGGAATGCAGAATGGGAAGCTGCAAAGGATGGGACGAGTCAGGGAGAATTGAAATACCTTAACAAAGTCAAAGAAGGAATTTCTGATTCTTCTTATTCATCCATACTTTGCAAATGTTACTACGTAGCTCCGGTGCACCTCTCTCGTTTCTCTTTATTATTGTTTCTTATAGTTCTTTATTATTTTTTCTTATAGTTTCGTCAAACTGGAAAATCTCCGTTTATCATATATAGTGTATGTTGTTCCGTTGGAGCGCATGCATGAATTTCTACGTTTCGTGGTAGAACCCACGCCAATCTCATCTATTTTAACTCTCATAGAAAGAGAGAGTTATGAAAATGAAATTCTCTCCTTGGGAGGGAGACAGAGTACTTACTTGACGATAGAAAAGAGAAATGGAAGAAATCGAAGCAATTAAAACTAGGACCGCAGAGGTCCTAGAAGAATTGATTGAGACCGGAAAAGCTTCAGCCCGAAGTGAAATAGCGAAGGCCATGTCGGAAGCACGTTATAATCAATTAAAGGCCAAGGCCACCCAGGTTGAAAATGTGTTACGGGATACTGTTCAGGAAAACGCTAAGCTAAAGGAGGATCTCGCGGCGGCCCAAAGTGAGCTGCCCGCCGCGACCCTCGCGAAGGAGAAATTCGCACCCACAGAGGGGGTTATCTCCTACTATGGAGATAATCCCGGCACAGACAGCCCCCTTGATCAATTTGAAATTTTCCCATTGCTTCCTATGAAATTGGGAGACTTCTTTTTCTCATTCACTAATTCCTCCTTGTTTATGCTGCTGACTCTCGGTTTGGTCCTACTTATGATTTTGCTTGTCACGAAAAAGGGAGGGGGCAAGTTAGTGCCAAATGCTTGGCAATCCGTGGTAGAGCTTATTTATGATTTCGTGCTTAACCTGGTAAACGAACAAATAGGTGGTCCTTCCGCAAATGTGAAACAAAAGTTTTTCCCTTGCATCCTGGTCACTTTTACTTTTTTGTTATTTTGTAATCTTCAGGGTATGATACCCTTTAGCTTCACAGTGACAAGTCATTTTCTCATTACTTTGGCTCTCTCCTTTTCTCTTTTTATAGGCATTACTATAGTGGGATTTCAAAGACATGGGCTTCATTTTTTTAGCTTCTTATTACCCGCGGGAGTCCCACTGCCGTTAGCACCTTTTTTAGTACTCCTAGAGCTAATTTCTCATTGTTTTCGTGCATTAAGCTCAGGAATACGTCTATTTGCTAATATGATGGCCGGTCATAGTTTAGTCAAGATTTTAAGTGGGTTTGCTTGGACTATGCTCTTTATGAATAATATTTTTTATTTCATAGGAGATCTGGGTCCTTTATTTATAGTTCTTGCATTAACCGGTCTGGAATTAGGTGTAGCTATATTACAAGCTTATGTTTTTACGATCTTAATCTGTATTTACTTGAATGATGCTATAAATCTCCATTAATGAAAATGCGGAATTTCATAATTGAATAAAAAAGAGGGCTACAGCTACGGCAGCACTGAACATCGGTCAGTCAAGATATTTTGTTTGGAGAGGTAGATAGAACTACGTCTTCTTAGATAAGGACCCAGCGAGTGTAACGTAAGTGGAACGAGCAAGTAACTACGGCACGAGCGAGATTTATCACGTAGTTTGGTAATGGAGAAGTGAGGAAGGGTGTGGATCGGCATGAGTGTCCGTGTATAATAGGTAGGGCGTGTGCTTTTCATTATGATCGGCATCCGAAAACTAAGTTACTGACTTTTGTCCCGAGCCAAGTTCAAGCTTTCTTGTAAAGTCAGATCGTAGATAGGCGGCAAGGTGGTACTAATGAGAAAAGTAGTAGTGATACGCTAGTGACGTGCTTGCTCTATAGCTCCAGTGAATTCATTTTCTGCGGGTGTGTGTTAAGCGAAACGAAAGAGGTGGGCAGAAGGTAGAGGTTGTCAGAAGCGTAAAAACAAAGCTATTCCGATTCCGTAGGCGGTTCCGCTTGCTTGCTCAGGGATTGACTCAGGCGCGGAGCGATGACCTCACCTAGGCTGAGAAAGAACGTTGTCAGTGGCTGTAGTGCGATGTTTCTTTTTCAATTCCAAGAACAATGCCAGCCCAATTTTTATGTAGAACAGGGAGGCCCATCTTCTTACTTAAGTTCTTTGTGTCAAGAAACCTTCTTCCTCCACACCACAGCAAGCGACTCTTCATAAGTCTCATTCACTGCTGCCTCTTCTTCAATGTATTACCCTTCTATATTCTCTATCCCGTAGATTACAAATAGGTATAGAAAGAATAGCTTACTCCCAAAGTGTCTTCCATACTTAATAGATTTCAAACTTTTAGGCGCGAAGCGTCGAGCAAGAAATGAAGAAACAACTTAAGTAAGCAGCCAATCTTTTCCATATTCTGGAATTTCCTCCCACTTTTCTTTCGGCTTAAGGAATCCAGTTTTCTCCTGCCCGATTCCCGACGTGCTGATTCTTTCTATAGAATAAAGGCAATTCTTCACCACATCCATGTACCACTTCATAGCTTGGCTGGGCCCGGTAGAGAATGAACTCCTTCCTTGACTCAGATGCAAATCTATACTTTCCAAAGAGAGCTACTTCCCGTCAGAAAGAGCAGTAAATTTCTATAGCACTCTCTTTTCTTTTAAATTTCATCTTTAAGTTTGTTTATCATGCTGGCTTTGCGCGTACGAATTCTTTATTAAATAAGGGGACGGAGAATTCGATCATTTTAACGACGCTTCAATTGATCTCTTTTAACACATCCCATGGATGGCATCAATGAAATTAGTTGAAGAACGTTCCGAATTGCCTATTATTGAAATATTTATGTTCAGTAGATGCCGAGGAAGGATAAGCCAAAGCCTTTGCTATTCCGGGCACAGAAGTCAAGTTGAGGAGAGTGAAGAAGATGATCCGGGTAGTGACATTGATAGGAAAAAGGGGGGGTCAAAAAACGTAAGAAAAAAGATAGTAGTATGGATACTACAAGTAAAAGGAGTGCAGAGCAAGCTACTACTAATTTAGGAAAAAAACAAAAGAGCTATGCAGGAAACTTTAGTTACGATTACACTGGCTCTTCGGGTGAGTAAACAGTCTGAAGAGTTAAAATTAGATACTGGTAAGGCGCGCAGCGAGATGATAGCAGACCAGTTAAAGAGATAGCCTTGTCCCCACAGCAGAAGGAGGTATCAGAAAGAGAGAAAGCACCTGGTAAATATATAGAGACTGAGAGCTGGGACCCACTGCAAAGGGTGCTATATACCTGGAGGAATCTTAACATACAGTAAGTGAGGAAACTGTAAGTGCAGAAGACCATGCAGTACCAGGAGTATAGGAAGGACCTGCCCAGTGGTTCACAACGAAACTTAGTTCTCAGATGAGAGAAGGGAAACGTTGAGTAACGTGATGACTGAGAAACCTGAGTGAGATAGTATTAGATGTTGCCCCTATCTCAAAAAAAAAGAGCCTCCTGAGTCACGACACAGTGCCAGACTGAAGCAGAAGGGGGAGGTACACTATTTCAAAGGTGTTCCTATTAAAACAAACCTCAACGTTTAGAGCAATGCTCTCATCAAGGTACTGATACGGACCCTCTTTTTTCAAAATTCCGTCTTTTTAATAAAGAGATAGTTAAGTTGTATGAAGATTGTGGATTCTCTCTCTTTAGGCTCAACTCTGGATAAAAGAGAAAAAAGTAGTTAATACTTTTAGTAATCTATCTCAGGAGTTCTGTCCGGTTTGTTAACTAGGGGGAACACACTAAGAAATCGAAAATAGATATCAGTAAGGAGGTGATCAGCTGCTTAAGAGATTGCGGATTGGAGCCAGTGACTAGTATATAATAAACATACACTAGTAACCAGGTTGTATCATTGCCATGAGTTTGGATAAAGAGAGAAGAGCCTATGCGCCCTCAAAGCCGACTTTTTGGAGTCTTCTTTCTTCCCCAAAGCAGCCAAAGGGCCTTGTTCTCTCTCGTTCTTCGATGCAGGTAGGTTCGTTCACTTTCAAAGGTTCTACATCTCAACGGGCTCCGGGTGGCAAAACAATGAATGGCCTATTGCTTCAATTCCACTATTTGACTGATTTGCTGCAATATACAATAAGATTTTTGATTTCAAATAACGTCCGTCACATTACTTTGAAATTGTAACGATCAAATGTACATACCATAGATGCCGCATCTACCCAACGCCACTTGAGCTCACTCTTGGTTTGAGAGATATCCACCAAGTGACAAAGGAATTTAAGTACCTAGGTCCAAATAAAGATCAGTTCCAGTTACTGACAACCTAAATAAGGAAAAATGTGCTAATCTCAAAGTGACAATTCAAGCAGTTTACCTCGGCTGTTATGGCATATCCCCTCAGGATATCACATATCTCACTGTGAGAAATATAAGAGTTGTGCACGCAGAGATCCTCGCGTTTAGTAGGCTTTATCTTGCCACACAACCAACTGTCAAACAGTTGTTTCATGAAAAACGGAACATTCTCATGGCAAAGCAACGTGAATTCAGAATAACCATCGTCGCATTAATAAGAATCTGAAAAAGCAAGCTCAAAGTGATGCCCTGGCACAACGAGCTGAACTTGGTCAAAAGGACTAGATCCATAAAAAGGCATCGCTTATTTTAGGTCAAATATCACGAACATCACCTGCAAACATCAATCAAGAATTCATCTACACTAATCAACAATTCATCTATATTAACGTTGATACTCTAACAGTATTGATACCACGAAGCTCACTGTCGAAACCAAGATCGAATGTTGTTGGCTGACTAGCAACGGGGTTATCCAACTTCACTGCCTCATCTATTTCTGCGTATGAAATGCATATTGCATCAAAAAAAATATTCGTTGCAACCAAAATAACAATAATAATGATGCTGACCTGCAAATATCGACTCCAATTTTATAGAGAAAGAACAGTTGAGTTCGTCGGGATGGAGGAACGGGAGAAATGACTCTTGTGAATTGTAGAAGCAATAGCATGTACAAAGCTAGGTTGATTGACGTGGTTCTGCAAAGAGAAAGAAGAAATAGACCTCGTTGAAGCATTTCCAACTATCTTTTGAAGAGACTGAAAGCACATGTGAAACGGATCAAAGCACTATTATAAACAGGAATAGTGAGGTCCTCCTGAAACACGTAATCCTGAACAGTTGTTAAATAATGGATTTTCTAACGAACAGGTCTATTGTTTCAGCCTGTAATCCAACCAACTTCGTTTACTATTTTCAGAATTTGGTTGATTGATGGGAATTTCCTTTCCCTATAAATGTAGAATGCCTCAGCAAGCTTGTAACCATCTCCCTTTGAGAGAGTGAAGTCAAGAGCCTTAAGTATATCAGTTGTTGCGCTATGCTTTGTTTTTCCATAAACCCATGGTCTTACTAGCTTACGAGAACGTTGCCTCATCAGCAAGCTCTTTTGATAATGGATACTATATATTTGCTTTGAAATCATCAAGTAGCTCATCATATAGATCATGGAGAAATTCCTCACTATCATTTTCTTTGAAACGATTGCTTCTCTTTGCTAACTCATCATTGTTCAGTTTAGAACTCATAATCTGATAAGCACTAAATGATGCATCCATACTACTAGGAATCCACTCACGTACCGGCAGCTATCCATATTGAAAGATAAGCCACAAATTTGACTGGTAGCCCAAATACAACCCCAAACCAGCCTTATTGTGTGCCGCTTCGTCTCAAGGGGGAATTCCTATGTATGGGTCCCGCGAGAAAATACGTTTCCACTTTCTAGAGCTAGGCACCCATTGGGATACCGGAATCAACACACTAGCATGAAGCCTTGTCCGTTTGACTAGCTATTTTTTCCTTCTCTCGTACTTCCTTTCTTTTTTCGTAGATAGTCTGTGAATGAAAGCTTAATAGAAAATGTTTAGAATGTTTTCTTCCAATTCTAGTTATGGAACGTTTGAAGTCCTCTCTTGTTGGATTTGTGGTTAAAAATATAGCCAGAAACATTTTCTATTAAGCAAACATGAAGCAATTGGTATGCTAACAAGTTCACAAGCTTGATTTCTTTGACAATAACCAAATTGGAATTATTTCTTTTCATTTCTTCACATTTCCTTTTTCCCGTTATCTTTCCGAATTTCACTTTCAAGAAGGAATTTTACTGTGTTAGAATCTCATCTGCAAAAGGTTGAGGGGGCTTCGGTCTTACCTTCCAAAGAATCTCTATTACTAAAGGGATGGGGTGGCAGTAGTGGAAGTTCTGCAGATTCTACTCCCAATATTCTAATGGGTAAAGAGTGTAGCATCTGTGGGGAAGATTGGCTCAAGAGCTTTGGTGAGCTAAGGCTCGAGTTTACTTCCAAAGAGATCCGAAGGGCAACCCCTTTTTTCACATCCGGCTAATCCGCAAGTGTTGGCTTTGCTTGTCACTTTGCACGGACCGGTTCATGATTAGGATCCCCTTTCGGCGCTGGTTGAACCTAAAAAGTAGCTATCATAAAAGTAAAGTTGCAGAGAGAGAACAACAGTAAGATTGAGCGCTAGTCAACTTCCTTAGTGAATTAAGACAGCTAGAGGTTGAGGGTATACTTCTTTTATGTCTTTAAAGCCCCAATTTTAATAAGATTCTGAGGTCTAACTTAATCTGAGGTTCTTACGGCTTCCTATATCTGCGGTCCCCAGGCGGTAAAAGTCAAAGATGGAATAAGCTCACAGATTCATGTTGGCTGCCAGCTTTCTGGCGCGCTACACTACTGACTTACGCAACAAGCAAACAAAGAAGCAAGAGATTTAGTTGCGTCAAGCCGTTCTTATCATTGGGTTTAGGTTTCGTGCTTGTTGTTAGGTCACTTTAAGCCTAAATGCCAGCTCTTCCTCATATAAAGGATAAGCAGATCCCTCAGACCTAATAAAGAAGTATAAAGTCCCGAGAATTTCCAACTGATTAGCCTTCCTTTGAGTTAAGTGATAATTCCCCGCTCACTCATAGGGTTAAGTTCTTGTCAATAAGGTCAAAGCTTTGGAAGTGGATGTTTAGACACAATAGATAGAACTCTCACTACTTCCAACTAGAGAATAGGAGTACTAAATCCTTGCTTGCTCGACTCTGTCAATCGATCAGCTCACAGCTCTAAAGTAGCTCTCGCTCATTCATATCTCCTTTGGGTAGGTTAAGCCATCTCAAAAGGATAGCTCTAAAAAGAAGTCTACAGGCTCACTCCCAACAAATGCCCCAAGAAAGACAACTTATCTTACTCTCTTTTATGCCTCAACGGGGTGTCGCAGTCATAGATGTATGGGCACTCGCTGATGCGGAATCAGACTTCTGCTCTGAGGTGCGAAAGTAGCTGTTTACTCAATCATCCCGGAATGCGCGACGTAGCTGCCTTATTTTAATCATTCTTCCTTCGACTTCTTCTTCGGTGGCGGGGGAGGGTCAAAGAAAAAGAAGGCTTTGACGACAGGAAAAAATATCAGATGAAAGTGAGCGGGATCACTGGCTTGTTTGGTAAGGTTGCTATCGAGAAGGAGAACGGAGATTCGAGTAAGCGCCGAATGAATAAAAGTTCAAAAGCAAGAGTTATACACCAGCGTTGGCATAGATCTGAGAGTGAGTAACGAAAAAGCTTGGCTCCCAGATTTCGACCGTGGCTTGGGAAAGCCTGGTTGCTCATTTGCCTTACAGGTAAGTTTCTTTTTTGGTTTTTTCTATACATGTGCAGCGTAACGTTTTGCTTTAATACAAGTATATATGAATAGGACTTCATTTGTTCTAGGTTGGGGTATATGGGCACACCCACCCGGCAAAAAATTGTTCTGGGATTACTGGGATATGTCAATATCCTAGGTATCTAAATTGGAAAGAAATTGTAGACAAGTAAGAAGAAAGCTGAGTTCATGCAGATATTGGAGCAGCATTTCCTTTTTTCGGATCAATGAATACGGGAAGACTCTGGCTCTCGAGGCAAGTCACTCCATTCCAGCATTCCCACAGAAGTAGTCGCCACTCCCCACCCAAATCTAAAAGAATCGTATTTACAAGGTGAATAAGGTAAAGAGAAGAACTGCCAGACAGCAAAATCGGAGTCAAGGAAAGGGCATGATGGGCATCTATCTCGATCCGGACAGACATTTAACTTACCGGTCTTCAATCTAGAATCCGTGTATCGAAGTTCGCATTCAGCTCCATAGCTTTCGAAGATGCCTGATCAAATTCTATGGAGTTTGACTCATAGTAATCTTTTATATGAAATAGTGGAACAACCAACCATCCCTCGAGATTAGCCTGATCCTTTCATTGCAATATACTTTGGGCTACCACCTAGTTTTGGGCAATCCCGCTTGACGTGTGTCGGATTGAACACTTGCTTTTCCTTTCACCGCCGCCTACAGCCCCGGAACCTTGCTCAAGTAAGTACCCAGGTAGGAGCGTAAGGTCTTTCAAAGCAGTGGATTGAATAAGGTCATCGGTTTACTCTTGAATTTGGTCCTTCGACCTTTTTTGGATCAGATGTTTTATTCCCCTATTTGGATTTTCTAAAGTTTCATCGTACTTCTTATAAAGAGCCTAGCAAGAACCCTTTTTTATTCAATTGTTCGAGGAAGAGGTATATTGGAAAACTAGTTGCCTTTCGACAGTTCCTTCTCTGCTCGCACCGGGATATAGGCCTAAATTCCTTCCTGCTGAACGACCACTTTAAACTCTTCGTGCCAATCTTCTCTCCCTCTCTCGGGAAGCTTCATCAGGGCTTACTGGACATATGACATCTTTCTTCCCTCCTATTCGTACACCAGCTTTGAAGGAACCTGCCTTCCTTACTAACTACTTTCGGCGGACAACCACACTTTAAAATGCTTACTTAGGTTCAAACTCTTACTTGTGATCGGAGCGAGCTCTCTTGCATATGACTTCATAAGAAAAAGTACCCATTTTTAGACGGGCTGCTTTTAGAAAGCATAAAAGCGGGCCATTCCAATCTCATCATTAGTCTTAGGTCTCTAAAGATCTTTCCAATCTAAGCAAAGAAAAGCTTAAAGAAGAATCTCCTTCTTAGTGAGCTAGCCAACCTTCTTTCTAATTCAGCTGCCAATTCATTCCATAGACAAATAGAGCACTACCTAGCTTTTCCAGACAGGTATGCTTAATAAGTTTTTTTTCACACCTAAGAAAGAAAAGAAGTCGAGCAATAATACGTGGAAGCTTGTCTACCACAAATAAAAAGAAATAAAAATAATACAAACTACACTAGTTATATGATACTATGCACATTCAAATACTCGTTGTTCTTTTTTTATGATATCTAAAAAAAGATAAAGAAATTTATGAGGACCCAGTCACTGGTGCAAATGATACACCTTACCATGCCGACACGGGTATAAAATCTATATAAAAAGTAAATAAATTAGAGAGCTTACTTCCATGCTTGTACCGGCACCACCCGCTTATTGATTGTAGTTGTCGCCGCTTAAACTTTTTTATTAGCATTATCCTTTCATCACTTGGTACGCAACTGCAGGCTCTTTACCAGCATACGGGCTAAGTTGGGACCTACCTCTTGCATTTTTCATTCTTTCTCTTGCATGCAGCACGACTACTAACGAGAGAGTATGGAAAGCTAAACCTCTGAGCTTATTCTAAAGTTGCACAGCTGGCGAAGAAAGTTCTACAAGTTATACACTACGAAAGAGAGAGTAACTACGGCAGGAGCTAATCTGAAGAGAAGAGCTGCTTTGAACGCAACTGCCTCTTCCCATTGGAGTATCGGAGTGACAAAAACACTATAAGTGAGTAAGGGATAAAGCGTTGCCCTTCTATTGGAAAGCAGACAAAGAGTGTGTGTAAAAGCCTGATATTTGCTATGGCGCTTTTCAATTGAAAGAAAGACTATTTTTGGCTTAAGACCGACAGACTTTCTTTAACTTCACGTACCGGGTTGGTTTTCAAACTACCTCCCTCTTGCCGATCGAGTACTTTATCCCTAGACAAAGACACTTGAACTGCCCTGGGGAGCTGCGTATTAGATTTACTGGTGGCCGACCTAACCTAACACTTATAAAAGTGAAGAACTTCCTTCGATACAGTACGAAAGAAAGCCTGTTGTCAAGAAGTAGTAGGACTATAACCCCTACACTACTGCTATAGGAGATTCCTCTCCCACAGTAACACTATTTCGCTACGCGCCTCAGAATTACCCCAGAAAATTCAAAAGTAAGCCTTTTACCCGCTCTCTTCAACCCTGCTGTCGGAAAACAAAGCAAGCAAATAAGCACTTTTGTCAATTACACTATGCCTTACGTAGATCAAGAATACGTTGACTGCCCTGTAGGTAACAATCAGTGGGTAACCTAGGTAATGCCTGTTTTCACTATGCCTTAAGTAAATTACCTAGAGGCTTTCATGTAGCTGGGGTAAGCAAGTTAGCCGAGTGGGTAACCAAGCATAAACAAGCTCGAAAAGACAGCATAAACTATGCCTCTTTTAACTGGTAAAGAATACGTAGACAGGGGAAGCCTAAACTATGCGGGGATTTGTCCCTTAATAAGTATACCTTCCTTGTGACCTATTTATGGTTCACTAGCTCTATCAATTACAGTAGTTGGAAAGGCTCAAAACCCGCTTACAGTAGATCCTCAATCAACTACTCGTCCGACTACAGCTTGTTCAGTTTGCTTTGCCCTTCTCCGGGTTTTTTTCTAGTATGAATAGTATGAGGGTGAAGGCCAGTCTTTCTCCCCTTGAAAAGCATCCTGTGTAACATCAAGGAAAGGGTCGGCTCGACCCGATAACACTAGAACAGATGGGCGCTTTCTCTTTGGCATCACCGAAAACAACCTGGAGAGATGATAAAAGAAAAGAGTCAAGATCTATAGATGTGATAAGTGGGTATTCCCGAACTTGTTTCAAGCTAACAGGACTAGAGCTAGATTGGATTCTCCCACTTAGGAAACGGGCTGGCATAAGAGTAGAGAAAAGAGTTAGAGACTGCTTGCACACACCATCCCTTACTTGCGCAACTCGCTTGCATAAGGAGGAGATAGGCTAAGGCTTGGAAGTTTGGGAGTATTTTTCAACTCATATTGATATTGGTTGTGCATTTCATGAATAAACTTTTGCTTTGTTTGGCACTTTTGCTTATCATGGAAAGCATTGTACGATGGCTTTGTTCCTATCGTCCCTTCCTCCTATACATTTGTCACCTACTAGCTCTTATCTATCAACTGAACTAGACTGACTTCCCAAGAAGCGAGATCCTTACTATCCACTGGGCTGGCTAGACAAGTGAAATATCGATATGCTATTACTATGGTACGCTAGAAAGAAAGGTGATCAACAAGTCTTTGGTGTAGTTCCTTCCTCAAGGCTTGGATTAGTTGGGGATCCGGATGCGATGCCGTATATTATAAGAGGAGGATTCATCTTTCAACAGCATTTCCGATCTGCATTCTCCTGGTACTTTTAAAGGCCTATCCTTTCACTTTCAAATGGAGTGAAGCCGGGCTGAGGGGAGAACAAATGAATTGTATAAGCCCCTATACCCTTCCTTAAGGATGTCCCCCTTCAAGAGCTAGTCTAATCACTAAAATAGGGGGGTAGCCTGTCGTATTTCACTTATGATATACTTGACTTTTTTGAGTAGCTAATTCATACCTGTATCATAGACGGCAATCAGTTCTCTTCCCTTTAGCAGTCTAAGGTAAGCGGTAGCATTCCCCTAATCGGTCTAGTCCATAGTAATAGGCGCAATCAGTACGATTCTCTTTCCTCTCTTCCTTTTCCTTTCAAACTCTACTTGTTTTTTGTATAATAGGATCTTTCCGAAGGTGGAGTTAAGGCTGCAAGCATAGGTGCTTCGCTTTCCGGTAGCAATTAATCAGGTATGTGTAAAGCAAATCCGTCCTGGTAGGCGCAGGAGATCAAGCAAAGCATGACGGTCGTCTAGCATTCTTGTAGTTTCAGAGTGAATAAGGAAGTGCAAGGCAGCAATCATCTGTAGCGGGCTAGCTCACTGAATCGATATCTGTATTTGTATAAATATAATAGATGCTTTTTGCTTTGTCTTTTCATTTTAAGCCGTCCGGCTGGGATATAAGTGCTCTCACATTCCCACCAAACGCATGTATGTAAGCCGTCATCTTGTTTTTGATGAAATGACGTTTGCTTTTCTCTCCGATTCTGCCTTACCGCCCACCTGCGAATCTCTGCCACCCGTGTCCACGTGGCTTCCTGTCCTCTCTTCCACTGCCTGCAATTCACTGGCTTCTGTTCCTCGGCTCGTAACAACCAGCTCCTGAACCTGCTTCTCCCGAACCTCTTTCTCCTTCATTGCCCTCTCCTTCATCTCCACCGCCTCAGCATTCTATGGTCACTCGTACACGTGATAATACTCGTTGACCCCGTCAATTCCCTGATCATGTTGTCTACACGGCCACTCGCCACCCATTGGCTTTACCTGCTACTCTTTCACTGTTTCCACGATGGGGATCCCCTTTGGCATGAAGCTATGTCTCGTGAAATTGCTGCTCTCCATGCCAATTCCACTTGGACTCATGTTCCCCCTGATCCTCCTTTCAATGTTATTGGTTGTAAATGGGTTTTGAAACTGAGCATGCTGATGGCTCCATTGATCGACATAAAGCCCGGCTGGTGGCGAAAGGGTTCTCTCAAGAAGCTGGAGTTGATTTCACAGACACATTCAGCCCGGTTGTCAAACCTACTACGATTCGAGTTGTCCTGACTATTGCTCTGTCTCAGCATTGGCCGTTAAGACAATTGGACATTGACAACGATGGTCGAGGAGGCTGTTTACATGAAGCAACCACCTGGCTTTGCCCATCCCGAATATCCTTATCATGTCTGCCTCTTAAAGAAAGCCTTATATGGCTTGCGTCAGGCTCCGTTGGTTTCAGAAGCTACGATCTTGTCTTCAAGAGTTTGGCTTCCTCCCAATCCGATTCATCTTTGTTTATTCGTGAGTCGGAACTCACTATTCTCTTGGTTTATGTTGATGATATCATTGTCACGGGCTCCAATCCTTATGCTATCTCCTATCTCATTGCTCAGCTTCACGCGCGCTTTGCTCTCAAGGCGCAGCGGGGATCTTCACTATTGGTATTAAGGTTACCCCTACTACCACTGGAGTGCATCTCTCTCAACAACAGTACATCAGACAACTACTTCTTCAGTCCAAGATGGATGGAGCTAAGCCCAGTACTACTCCTTTGGCTGCTGATGCCACTCTTTCTCGATGGAGATTTTCTAGCTGATCGATCCTGCAGCTTATCGTAGTTTGGTTGGTGGTCTGAAGTATCCTACAATTACTCGTCCAGATATTGCTTATGCTGTCAATAAGGTTTCACAGTTTATGCATGCACCAACTGAAACTCATTGGACGGCTGTCAAGCGTATCCTACGGTATCTCAAAGGCACTCTTACTCATGGACTTCAGCTTTGCACATCCTCTACTCTTTCCCTTCAGGCCTTTAGTGATGCTGATTGGGCTGGCGGTCGTAAACAGGATATTGTATTGGGACCCAATCTTCTTTCCTGGAGCTCTAAGAAGCAACCAACAGTAGCGTAGTCCAGTACAGAGGCTGAATACAGGGCTCTTGCCATGGCTACGGCTGAACTTCTGTGGATCCAATCTCTATTGCGTGAGCTACACCTTCCTCTTCTCACTCCACCCATTCTCTGGTGCGAACGGAGCAACATACCTTGCCGCTAATCCTCTCTTTCACGCCCGCACTAAACACATTGAGATTGACTTCTGTTCGGGAACGCGTGACTTATAAGCAACTGTGTGTGCGTTTTATTTCCGAACATGATCAATTGGCTGATGGCCTTACCAAACCGCTCCGCTCTCCTCGGTTTTCTCTGCTGCGAACCAAGTTCACTCTTCTTCCTTCCACACTGAGCTTGAGGGGGAGATTGCAGACAATAAACAAAAGCCATGTATTGTACTTCCGTATTAGTCAACAAGCCTTCTCACAAACAGATTAGGTTAATTAGTGTGGACCCGTCCGTAACAGACTGAGTTGTAGTTGCCTATATATATGCTAGTCTCCTGTATGAGATAGTAGTGGAGTTGGAATTAATAAAACAACCTTTCATTTCAAGTTATCTTTATTTCTTTTCAAGCATCAACCCTTCCCTTCCTGAGGTAGAGCGTAGTAAGGGCGCGGGAGCATTCTCCACGAGCATCCTCTCGACTTCCCAGTTGAAAGTCGGGCAATTCAAGTAGCGATGGTTGACCAGTAGACCCAAGCCTGCGGCCTTTGACCTAGGAGCAATGGTTTCTCTCGAGGTTACGTCATCTTAGGCGGCTTTCCTTGGGTTCACTGAATTGAGTTTAGCAGAGTCGGGAATAACTTCACAACTTCCCTTTCCCGCTTAAAAACTTCTAATCAGATCTGGGTGATAAAATGCTGGACCACTTCCCGCTTCAATTCCGGATACTACTTTTTTTTCAAGCAGTGGCATTTCTTCCCTTCCCTCCGTGTGAGATGAGAGCGCAGTGGTTACCCGAATGCCAGTCTAGTCCTGTCTCATTTTGAAGGGCTAGTGTACATACTAAATCTTTAATTATCTCGGTTTCTTCCAATTGACCTGTGTAAATCACAGACTGAGGGACTGAGTCTGATTCTGCCTATTCTTCTGACTAGTGCTCTGAGGAGAGCTAAGGCAGGGGTTTAGACCCGTATAGTTCGAGTCTGCAAGCATGACCTTTTCAATCTTTCTATTAGTAGTCAATCAGTCTAAAGCCAAGCGCATCCACCTTACCCTCTCGTAGTGCTTGATAATGATCTAAGCGGGCGAGCACGCGGTAACCAGCCCATCCAAGGAAGAAGACTCTCTTCCCCTCGAAAGCTTGCTTCTTTTATCTGCCGAAATTCTGCATTACGTAAATAGCCATTTGACCGGATCTTTATGCAAATCATTCTTTTCTTGCTAAGCCCATCCGAGTGAAGACGTCAGGAAAGGACTGGCAAGAAAGCCATTGGCTGGGTCTCAAAAATGAAAGCACATTCTGATGGCAGTATTGAGAGGTACAAGGCCCGCCTCGTCGCCAAAAGGTATACTCAGATTGAGTGAGGGTATTTACTACCATTAGACATTTGCTCCTGTGGCCAAGTGAGTAACTCTTCGAGTTTGACATGTAGTGCACTTCTCGAAAAGCGATGAAAGGGCAGGGTACACCCAAATGAAATGCTCTCCTACTACTATTTCCTATTCTGCTTTGCTTAGTGCCAAGCCGGGTCACTTCTTCAAGCGCCTCATATGGGCCTTTTTATTGGGTATCTTCCCTACTTGACGTCACTTGCCCTAGTATTCGAATTCTTAATGATACGTAGTAAAAACAAATCGTAAGATGAATCAACTACTTCCTAGCTAGGAGGACTACCCTCTATATGGACTTCGCTACTGAGACCACTTCCAAGTAAGAGCGCAAGCCGACCATACCATCTTTGCGAGGAACCTACATGTGAAAAAAGAACCGATCATCCCGGCTTGCTGCCTATGCCAGATGCTCCTTTCTTTGGAACTACTAGTTAGTCTTGCCTATGAAAATAGAATAGTCAAACAAGGTTCCGCCGTGAAAAACTTTCATCTGATGGGCATATCTCTGTATAGAACTAGAAACCGGGACTTTACCCGGGTGGGGAACATCTCAATGGAAATCGGGCGATCCCATGAGGGTTTAATAATAATCAGGGTAAGTTCTGTCTGCTTTCTGTGACTCTGCTAACGGAGGATAATAGAATGGATTTTCTACCCGTATCATGCTTTACAACATACTTTACGGAATTGCATGCAAAAGCCAAACCTGGAAAGCTTCGTGTTTTTATGATATCCGAATCATACCTTCCTTAGCAAGTCTTATGCCATTCGTGCCCATCACTACCCTTTAGTTCACTTCACTAGCTCAGTTCCCCTATCGTTACGTTAGGTTTACTTTGCTTGCCTTCGTTTCCTGAGTAGGTCACTTCTCTTCGTTCGCTTCTTTCCCTATTTCCGGATCTCAAATGCCAATACCTTATGGACTCTTCGCTCTATCTGTCGGTACTCTAGCTGTCCGAAAGCCATTTCCAGTAATTTGTTCCCATCCCGGCCCTACAGACTTTTCTCAATTTAGACCTTTTACTCTTTGTACCTTTATCAGCAAGGTATTCACCGTTGCTGGGCAAACCCAAACCATTACGTCAGTCTCACTTTTTCTCTACTCTAGGTCAGTGCTTATTCGTCGTCCCGGGAAATACAGCCTATGAGGCAATTTGCATTCTTGCATTCAAGTAAAACAATCCATGTTTGCCAATGAGAGCTAATAAAGGTAAGAAACTTTCCATAAAGCATCTCAGAGAATTCACCTGCTTTTACTGCTCAAACAGCGCCCCAAATCCAGCAACTCATGATCCTCCATCATTATTCTACCTAATAAAAGCAATCAAGCATTACTGCAAACATCAGGTAAGGTACCTCACTAAAGAACATAAGCATTTCGTTATATCTTACCCTGATCTAAAGCCAAAGGTGCAGACCTAGTTCTCACCAAACCCCACATCTGGCCCAATCTTAATACATGCCTTCTTTCTTTATTCGATATAAAAAGTATATAAGGCAGGTCAAGGTAGAGTCAAAGCTCGGTTGAATGAAAGAATTGCATCACGTGATAGGTAGGTAAAAAGCATTTTGACTACGCGGAACGAAAATTCTCTCAACGGCTTACCCACCCATAAACTTATTTGCCTTTTCTAGGCTAGAACCCGTGATCTTTATCACACCACATGTACCTGGTTGCGTATGGGATTATTTATTCATTTATGTTTTTGCAAACAAATGGAATGAGATTAGAACTTCTGCAAATAAGATGGATTTTGCTATCTTGGTTTGGTTTGAAGGATTTAGGAATGTCACCTAGTGGAGGATCTATACTTGATGGATCACCTCCTTTTTAGTTAGTATGCACAGCGCCACCATGTTTTCACAAACGAAAATACGGTGGTTATTATGCTGACCTGGCCTAAGGATACTCGCTCCCTAAGGCTGCAACGTTTGCCTATTTATTGGATGGAAGTTTGGTTGGGAGTTTTCGCTATCTCACATGCACAAGGCCAGATATTGAATATGGTGTCGGCTTGGTGGTAAAAAGGAAATGAAAAGAAAGAAAACCGGGATTCGAGGTGTCAGCCTGGTTTACGGCTACTGTGCTTAGGTCACAGCAGGCACAACATGCTCCAGGTTCAAGTACACATGTGTGTGTAATTGGGGCAGTTTTTCTTTCGGTTTGGACTGGACCGGTGCTTCTTTCTATTCTATAAGTATGCCGTCCTGGGAGGCTCGCTCTTTATAGTACTCTGCTTGCGGAGGGGAAGATATGGCAGTGAGGGGATGTGAGTGTTGGAGAAAGAGAAAGGGGGGGTCGACGAGTTAACTAGTTATTAGAGAGCAGGGAAAGCAGTCAAAGGATAAAAAATAATAGAAAAAGAAGATCGAGACGGTAAAGAAAAGCAAGGGAAATTTCCGGGACTCCTTTTTCATCATATTACCAAATAAATGCTGCTCGAAGTATGTATGCCAGGTCTTGCTCGGGCGAACTTCTTGAACTGAGGCGGCATATACTCTAAAGGACAAGGAAGCAGGTCATGCATGGTAGGCGGGATACAGCCTATCGGTCTCTTCATATGTTTAGTTTTTCCGAACCAGTTGCTTGACTTTAGCAGCGAGAGTGGTTGGTGTCTACTTCTGTCTTTGCTCTATGTAATGTATTATTTGTGTGAAAAAGCCGGTTTTGGGTGAGTTAAGTTTCCCAGATGAATTGGGTGCGTGCGTCAGATGCCGTACAAATGGTGCGTTGGATTGTTGATCAAAAGGGCTTTTTTGACGGTCAAGTTCTAATATTATTTTTTGTCCACATCACAGATAATGTGTTTTAAGAACAACAAAGCAAAGAAACTTTTTATTTAAGTAAGAATACTTGTGCAAATATGATAGCAATGGAGGGGTCGTGGTAAATTTTAGTTTCTTTTTTTTAATTGTAATCCTGGCACTGCCATTTGTAAGCATCAAGCAATGTGGTCTGGAGGTTGTGTTGGAATAATGGGAACTTTGTGATGATATATAATATAGGGGACACAAAGAGATCCAACTGATGTAATTTTTGACCTATTTCCCCTTTTTTAAATCTAGAACTCCTGTTTAGAGCCTCTGTGATGGCACCTTATAGGATTGTAGTTGTAGTGTCAGGGATGGTTTCTTTTGTGCAATTTTAGAGTTTGCTCTTGTTTAGTTGAGATAAGTTTGGAATAATAGAAAATAAGAAGTGCTGCAACTTTTTGTAATTCCTTTTGTTGTATGGACTCGTTTATTGGAATGGTGTGATTTGTGCAAACCATGTGATGTGTGCATCAAGGTCTGTGCTGTCGAAATTTAGGCTATTATTGCTGACAATAAAATGCATTTTCCTTAAACACAATAAAAACCCATATTCCAAGTATGCCAGGCTGGCAACCCAGAACGGAAAATAGATTAAGAGTGTTCAATAAGCAACTCGTCTCTTGATACCAAAAGTTTTGCTTTTCCAATTATGATTATGTCATATATAGCAAAAGGAATAAAGAACTTCACATTTGATCATATAGCATTGTTTGTCAGGCACGCAGAAGGAGAATAATACAATACACTCGACTCTTTAGTTATGAAAGAGTTGTTAAGATAGCCTAATCCTTATAATTAGTAGAGGATATGCACCAGAGTCCACATGTGTTATCGAAGATAAAAAGCATCCTTTAATGTAATACGGAGCCCTGGAGGTTCGAGTCAGAAGTCCAGGTTGTTGGTATTTACTTCATAATGCTAATGACAGTAAATCACGGGCCCGTCGCAATATTGCATATTTTTTATAAGTTCTTTCCGGGATAAGTTTTCAATCATTCTATAAAAGATATGTGAGCTGGCAGTTTGCTGAGATGTCCAAGTCAATCATACTCTCACATCTGAATTTTCATCTTAAACTGAAAGAAGCACCGTCAGCACTTGTCTTGGTTTTTTTTTTATGGGAAGCTAATGGGTCAACTTCAGCTGGTCCCGCTCTTGCTGCTAGCCCTGCTTCTGTTCCCGCAGAATCTGGATATCAATCTAAATCAACAACAGGCGATGGAAAAACTCTTTCCACCTCTGCTACCGGCAGCAGTCCCTCAATTCCGTATCACCTCAAGAGTGGACGGTCCAAAAATACACTACCAACCCGGTGTAGTCGAAAGGAAGAATCAACATATTGCAGAAGTTTGTCGAAGCATGATGCACGCCAAGAACCTTCCTAGTGTGGGGTTCTGGGTCGAGCGCATAAAGACAGCAGTTCATGTGATCACAATCGACTGACACAACCAAAGTAAAGATTTTTTTCAATATTTTAGAAAAAAGCTATGGGAGATGAAAGCGGTAGCGTACCACACAGAAAGAGAAAGAAGAAGAAAAGGCTAGATGCAATCAGAGAAGTGAAAGTACGAGAACGAGGGCATACCGAGCATAGGCAGAGATAAAGCAAAAAGAACGAAACCAAGCCTCGCAGCCCGATGAGCAAATGGCTAGTATTAAAGGCTAGTCCCAAGATTCACAATAAATACAAGGCTTACTTCGACAAGAACTCAATAAGGTTGTCAGAAATAAGTAGTATCTTAGTCGATTCTAGTGGGGGGGTAGATCCGAGGATTCATGGATTCACTTGGATGGAGTTAATTGGGCCGGCCGCAGACGATCAGACTTGAAGGCATAATTTTTTTATTCTTTTTTAACTGGAGATATTATGGTACTTCATGCAAAAGGCAGGGTTAGGCCAGTTATTAGGTAAAGGAGGTAACTTGTGACTAGTAGTTCTTTTTTTTCTTGGAACTAGGTAAAGCGCAGAGTAGCTCACTCTCCAGGGAAGTTCGGTCTTCGGGGTTCTCACCCCTGATTTTGTACATCTGATAATGCCTCCTAGTTGCTCATCCGATGGTTGGGAATTCAGCATAGGTATATGGGCTTAGTGACTAGGTAAAGAGTATACGCAATAGGTATAGTAGTTCAGCTTCCTTCACCAAACTAGATAGGAGTTGCTTTTGGATAAGGAAACTCTGACTTTTCTATTCTTAACTCCCTCTTATCCCGATCTGCCTTGCCTGAGAATCCCTTCTTTCGGGATAGGCGACAATAGGCATGACTCTCTGTAAACTGAGTTAATGGAGTTGAATAGGCTAGGAAATGTTTATTCTTTCTGCTCTCTACCTGATATGAGTGATGGGCAACATTTCTTTCAAAGAGAGATGACTTCCTTTGCTTTGAATAGGGCTTGGTAAGACTAGTTATTGCTGCCGGATGAGGAAAACAGGTAAGCTGGACTTGAAGCTTAGCATTCGGTACAGTAGGAAAGACTAGTAGTTAATTCTTTCATGAAGTTAGAAAATAGGCATTTTTATAGGTAAAGTACTTCTTAGCACAGTTAAGTAGGGCTCTGGACTAAGTCAAATACGGAGTAGCAATAGAGAAAGAAAGAGTATAGGACAAGGATAATGGGGCGGCTTATTAATGAAATAGGGAATGGGAAAGCTACCTTCAATATATGAAACTAGAGGTGTCTATTGCCTTTGGTAAGCTACTCGAATCTCGCTTTGCTGTGTAGAATAGACATGACTAGGAGAGTTAGCACAGTTATGAGGAGACTAGGTCATTGACAGTTAGTGGGGCAGGTCACAAGTCTATCCTCTACGGCTATATCTACTAGAAAAAGTTAGTTGATTTGCTTCTCTATGAGATGTATAAGATGTGTTTTCATGTCTTTCTTCTTACTCTCTTAAGTCTATGAATTTCTTTTGTTACTTTCCTCTAATATCTAATTGTTCTTCCTGGAAAAGAATAGGAGTAGTAGGGCAGGCAAGGAGTTTATGTCTACTGAGTGGGTTTATTTGCTTCTCTTGCTTCTAAAGAAGTTCAGAAAGAAAGGAAGTTAGGTAAGGAAACTATCTAAGGAAACTAGGTAAGACTATCTAAGGAAACTAGGTAAGAATAGTACTTTAAGCTTAGTATTGGCCAGCATCCGGGCAGAGGGAAGACAGGAAATAGGCAACGTACTGTATAGGGATAGGGCGGGCCTCTTTCTTTCCAGAGTAGTACTTTAAGCAAGGTTTCGGCCCAGCCGAGGGCCCAATAAAAGATTATAAGAGTTGAATGTGGGCTTCGAAAGGAAAGGAGTGGTGGAATAGGCATGGTTGATATAGAAAAGAAAGAAGAATATTAATTAGATATGAGAGAAAAGGATCTCAAAGCACCTTCCTCCCCAAAGCTAAAACACAGGCGAAAAGAAAAGAAGCCCTCCTCGAGATCATGAGTGCCGCCTACACACAGGGGCCCAACTTGAAAGAAGGAATTACAACATCCTCAATAAAGTCTACTTTACAAAAAAGAAAGTAGTAAAAGTGGGACAGCTTTCTGCTTCAATCTGAGTCGTATTGGATCTGGTAGAAGAGGTTTACCCTTTGCTATTTCCGGGAAGCTTATCTAAATCTAAAGGTACTCGCTTATGCCCCAGCGAGTGTAACGGAAGTGAAACGAGCAAGAAGAGCAGATAGAATTGATTCAGTAGCGAGGGCTGACAAAGAGACCCAACCACTTTTCTTTCCCCAGTTACAGCCTTCTCGTAGTACACCGCTTGTCTGAAACTCTATCCTTTCCTTGCGGTTCACTCCGCTTTACCGAAGAAAGAAAGGCAGTAGTAGTAGCTACTTTAGAAGACGTTTTTTCAGTCGATCAGTACACCCAGTGATTCAGTAAACCCTTACTTATAGTCCGTCCTCGTTCCTGAATTAACGAGCGACTTTCTTGGTTCAGTCAGTAGCGAGTGGAAGAATGGAAGGAGCAAAGGAAGAGGTAAAGATTTATTTCTTGCTTTATTTTTTAATATACAAAATAAGGAGAAGACTAGATTATCATGCTAGAATGAATAATGTGAATGGAAGAAGTTGCAAAAGAGCTTGGCTATAGTCAAGGTTGTTTTGTGGCTAGGCCCCGGAACCTGGAGGGTTAGCATTGCTATGGGATAAGGAGGTAGCAGTCAAGGTCCTGGGTACATAAAAGTATCATATTGATTCGGTTCTTCAGTGGGAGGAAAGTGGAAACGATTCCGGACGTCACAACGAGTAGAATAGTACGTTTGCGGACGAATGGAAGAGATAGTAGTACGTTACCAACCTTAGTTTGATTTGACTTTTATTGTTATTGTCCTCTAACTCATTTTGGGAGTGTCGTTAGGCAAAGTCATCAAGGATTGTCAATAGATTCCTTTGATCGTCGTCAAGCATCAGTGCTTTCTCGGTCATTCCTTTTGTTGAATTAAGTGAAAATAGCTCAGTTGATACGCCTTTCGTACCGCATCTCTCTTTTGATTCCGACATTCAATGATCGTCGTTTGCAAACCAGTGGTTTCTTTGACCGCTGGGTTCCCTCTTCTATCTAGTGACTTATCCCCAGTTACACCAGATGCCATTTCCTCGATTCTGCTCTCGTTGCCTTCGTAGCCTTTAGTTTTGATCTATCTGACAAATTTCTTTAATTCAAGATAGAATCAGAAATTTTTAATCACACCTGAGAGTAGATAATATATATGTTGCTTTGCGGGTTTAAAACCACAGAATTTCTAGGCTCATAAGTGCGTTCATATATATACATTTATAAACAATATATACATTCATATCTAGTTCAAAGTGGTGTTGTGGCTTCGTATATATATACAATAATGAGACTTTTCTATGCACAAATACATTGTACAACCCAACATTTATAGCATAGAGTGTGACAGTAACTGCCGATGAAAACTGCAATTTTGACTATTTTAATTCTTAATTAAGAACCACCCGATTCTCAACATAACTAATATAAGATAATTCTCTTAGATCAAACTAAAATAAGATTTCAATTTGGTCCATATACAAACAACCTTGCTAGGTAGGAAATATTCAATCGGATATATATTACTCTTTGAACCGCTCTGGCATCGTGTTCAATGTACACGAGTAGAAGTGAATCATAAGCTAGTGTGGTGTCCTTAGTAATTTTGAAATAAAATGAAAACTAATATTTAAAAATTCTGATTGCATGAGTACAATGAAACCTTGGTAGGTATTAGAAAGGACAACAGAATGGGCATCACGATTCAAAACGATGGAACAAAATAAAAAACGAAGGAACATCATAAAGGAAAGGTAAGAGTTAATGCACCAATAACAATCCCTATTGAATACACAACATTTTAGGGAAAAGTTCCCTCCCTTGTTTACAAGGTATTTCATGATATATATTTGAATATGTTTACTAGTCATGCAATCAGCCTCCGCACTTCATTTACTGATGAATGTTTTGCGGGACAATGACTCATGTATTCTTGTTCACTCCATATAGCAGAGAAATTGCAAGATCTAATTTACTCCATGTTAACTTGAATATTTATTCCTAACAATATATGCGATGCTTTGGATTTCTGTGGGGTAAATATTTGTCTTCACTGTCAGCCTCAGAGATGATGTCCTTGATTTCTTGACCAGTGTATAAGCCCGCATGCTCAAGCTCTTTTTTGGTGATGTATCTAGTAACATTAGAATTGAGTAACCTTAGTTTATCAGTATTTGATAGGCCCTTTTTAGTATTATACAAGACTATAGTTATTTCAGCAAGGCTGCCTTCCAGAAGAAGTATATTTACTGGAATAGAGGATTACCAAATAAAAGCTAAATTAGCTAAGCTATTTTTGTTTTGAAGTTTGATACCTACAAATCCAGAAACAAAAGACTTACATAATACAACATCATATCTTCAAAAAAAATAAGGTTCCTACTATTGATATGATACCGGAAAGACTAAGAAAAATGTTCAGATATTAACCAGTCCGTAGATGGTCTGGAAAAATCCAACTATCCTGATCTGGCCGCAAACCTGGATCACGGTTTATGGCCACTAACTTAACTATTTAAAAAGTAGAAAACTCCTTTATTTTAGTTCCATTAACGAACTGCACTATATGTTTTTCAAAATGCCAATTCCATATGCATTACAGGTAACAAACTGCACTATGTTTTCAAAATATTAAAGCGCAAACCTAAATCCCTAATTATTAAAAATACTCCACTTATATTTACTGAGATCAAGACTACATTTGTTGCGCAGTTGATATGTTCACATAAGTTTGCCATTAGGTTTGGTCGGATACTCAGGTCGGACCAGTGTTGGTTCGATTTACCGACTTTCAGAGTATCTCATTTCAGGTGCGGGTCCAGCTTCAACTAGTCGATAGGCTATTTGGGCATCAATGTAATTATTCTCAGTCTAACAAAATTCCTTTTCTTATTGTGCAAATCTTATCCTTGAACTAAAATTACGATGCCAGAGTATGAAAGTTTAACTGGTACAGACTGAGACAGTACCAGAATATACCCAATACATACCCTACCTTAGACATGATGATATTTCGACTAAGATATCTATGTACTTGCATTTTCATCATTTCAGACATCAGATAACAAGGGCTTTCAGTTGTCACATTTATTAAGAACTATCTTAACTAAACTTATCGAACATCAACAGAAAGACCCAGGAGTGCTATGCCATTCAGGAGTATTTAGAAAAATAGATACTCAATAGGAAATCCAAAACGCGTTTCAGGCTCCAAACTTACATAAGTTTGTATATCAAAAAAAAAAGAAAGATAAAATTTCCATGACCTATATATATAAGAAATCCAAACCAAATTCTTTCAAATTTCACTAAAATAAAATGCATCTCATCCGTCTTTCAAATTCTTTTGTTTTGATCAGCATGTGCATCAACCAAGAGAAATTACGTGGGTGGAAACATGAGCAACCAACCAAATCTTGAGCATACTATCTTGACCGCCACTACACAGAATCCACCGGCGGAGCGCATTGTCATTCTATTCCCTGTCATTACAGACTGCAAGGCAGTTCACAGGGCCTTCGTGCCCCATCAGCGTGTTCAGTACCATGTGGCGCCCACTGGCTCCCTCCTCCAAATGCGAATTATCCCATTTACCGAACCCGAGAACGCATTCTCCCCTGATGCAGCCACACAAGATACTGCACTACGGTGGCGGTAATCCAAGACCAGAGACCTGTACCGACCACTTATCTCCTGCCAAAACCTCAATGAACCATCCGCCAAACCAGCATACAAATTGTTCAAATCAGTAGAACTACACGCAAGTGCATTTATGGCACTGGGTGGATTCAACAGATGTACGAATGAGTGACGTACTTTATTTCCATTTTCGCTGCCTGCCAATCTGCTCCACATTTTTAAAGAACCCTCAATCGAGGCAGAGAACACACGACCGGAAGATTATTTTACCAGGGCACTTACTCTCTGTGCATGACTGGATATTACATCAACGAGCCGCCAATCCTCTTCCACGCTACGCCCTTCCCCAGCGAGTAACTACTAACGAGCTCGTAACTACTAATGTGTAGAGCCAAAAACGAGCAAAAAGAGTAGCCTAATATCATAATAAGTAAAACTCCAATAAGTAATTAATTATTTCATTTCTTTAGTTCTATATCTGCTCGCTCCTTAGTAAGTAAAAGAGAAAACTGACCTCCACTTGCAAGATAGAAAGTTCTGGGTACACTCATGCAAATGAGACACTATCAAAGAAGAAAATACGTAAGTATATAAGTAACAGGGCCAGATAAGGAAAAGAGTAGAG